>OFFW01000695.1_pt1 | contig 23038 bp, 23 predicted proteins | sample 1521501 | NCBI WGS metagenome assembly OFFW01 (sample SAMEA3504107, study PRJEB24116) | mouse gut metagenome | biome: mouse gut; feature: mouse-associated habitat; material: faeces | place: Denmark | collected 2011
TGGTGGTGATGGATGGGGACACGGTGATTCCGGAGACGGAATATACTGTCACCTACCGGGACAATGTGGACGTCGGCACTGCCAGCGTGATTGTAACCAACAGGCCCGGGGGACTGTATATCGTAAATGGAAGCAGCACATTTGACATTGTGAACGAGTACCAGCCGCAGAAGGGCCGGGACTATCTTGCGTCAACGACCGGGGACGGCTGGACGCAGGAGGATTTCGTGGTATCGGCCGGGGAGGGGCATCTGCTCTCCCTGGGAAATACGGCAACGGACGACTGGGTGGGCGAACTGCGCCGGACGGAAGAGACGGGGCAGGGCTCCCTGACCTTCTATGTGAAGGACAAGGAGACAGGGCGCATCTCCCTGGCGGCCACGGAAGCCTACAGAATCGACAGAACCGCGCCGGAAACTTTCGATATCCGGTTCGACGGAGCTTCTGTCAGGAGGATTCCCACAGCCGTATCTTTCAGCCGTTTCTCCCGAAAGGAGATAGCAGTCTCCATTATGGCAGCAGATTCCTTAAGCGGCGTGGGCAGCATCGCTTATTACCAGTCTGGGAGCATACTGACGGAGGCCCAGCTGCGGGATGTGGAGGACTGGATTCCCGGTGACCGCTTCATCATTGCGCCCGGAGACGGAAGGCGGCTGGTGGTCTATGTGAGGGCTGTGGACCTGGCGGGGAATGCGATGTACTATGCCTCTGAGGGCGTGAAGTTCGACCTGACGCCGCCAGCGGTGAGCGGGGTGAGACCGGGCGCAATATACTACACTACCCGGACAGCCGCCGTGACGGACTCCAATCCGGGTCCGATAACCCTCAACGGGGAGGCGGTTCCTGACAGGCTGAACCTTCCCGGAAACAGGGAGGCAGCCTATGTGATAAAGGCCGTTGACCTGGCGGGGAACATGACGGTGGTCACGGTGACCATGAAGCCCATCAGCGCCCTGGCGGAATCCATAGAAGGCCTGACAGAGGAAAATGTCACCTCAGAGGACGCACAGGCTCTGGATCTGATCCGGGCCGTAGAGGCGGACTGCGGCGCCGCCACCAGAGAGGAAAAGGAGGAGCTGCAGGAAATCCTGGATGCCTGCCAGAGGCTCCAGGCCAGAATCGACGGGGCCCAGGATGGGCTGGCAGACGTGGAGGGAACAGTGGAAGGGATATCCAAGGACACGGTGCGGCTGACGGATCAGGAGAATCTGGAGAAAGCGGAGAAGGAGCTGGAATCCCTGCTGGAGGAATACGGCGGAAACTACACAGAAGCTGAGAAGCTGTCGATTGAGGCGGATCTGAACCGCATTGCCGAAGCCCTGGAGAGCATCGGGAAGGTGCTGGAGACAGCGGATGCGATTGCGAAGCTGCCGGATCCGGAGGATGTAAGCCCGGACGATTATGCCGCGGACAGCGCCGCAGCGCAGGTGGAGCGTGCCCTGGAGTCCCTGACGGAGCATGAGAAATCCATGGTGGATACAGAGAAGCTGGAGCAGGTTCTGGCAGCTTTGGCTGACTACAGAATCCTGGAAGGCGATGGGAGCCAGTGGATTCAGGAGACAGAGGGAGGCATTACCTTTCGAGTGAACGGAGCGGTGGAAAAATTCACAGCTCTGTTGGTGGACGGAGAGGAAGTGGATCCGGAGCAGTATACGGTGAAGTCCGGAAGCACGATTCTGACGCTGAAGCAGAGCTATCTGGATACCCTCCCGGTGGGAACCCACAGCCTGACGGTCCTCTATCTGAATGGCAGTGCTTCCGGCGAATTTGAGATTCAGACGAAGGACGGCGGGACCGCGGAACCTGATGATGGAACAGAAGGCGACAGGCCGGGAGGAGATGAGCCTGGAACAGACAGTCCGGGAGGAGACGAACCTGGAACAGATGAGCCGGGAGGAGGCAGTCCGGGGGGAGATGAACCTGGAGGAGACGGACCTGGAACAGACAGGCCCGGGGCAGACAGCGGGAGCGGGAGCGGCGACGGCGGCAGAAAAGAGAACGGCGACGGGAAGATGCTTTCCCCTGCGACTGGCCAGTAGAACAGCCCTTGCCTTGTGGCCCCTGCCCGAAGCGGTTCCGCTTGCGGACGAAATGCGGGCCAGGCATGCGGACTGGGTGGGGACATCCTGTTCCTAGACGGCCTGACGAATCGGGTTGAACGGCGCACCGGTGAGAAATTGATTCGGGGGTTTGGGGAGGCTTCAGGGGATTGTTGTCATGGTGGAGGATTGAATCAAGGCTTAGGCGCTGAAGAAATGGCAAAACTTCTTTGACAAACTTTTCGCTTTCCTATATAATAATAGAGAAGAGTAGCGATACTCGCATGAAAAGCGCTCTGCCGCTTTGAGAGCAGGTCATTTATGAAAGGTGCACCACGGCCTTAACGGTGGTCGTAATGAGGGGAAGGGGCGATGCATGTCGCTCCTTCCCCTCACCCCCTCCCCTGTTTGATTTCTGATTTCAACTTATATTCAACACATATAAAATAACTCAGGAGCATAATCAAAGATATCATACTATTAAAAATCAAAAGCCCATTTGATGAAGCCCATTCAAAATCCTTTATAATAAAATAGACGATAACCCATACGAAATTGTATACAATTGAGAAAACAAAAAACCTGCGCATATAATAGCAAGCCAGTTTTTGCGCATAGTCCCATATTCCTTTTGATTTTCTGGAGGTCACTGTATTATAGCCAGTCCCGGAGCCATAACTGCTTGGATGTCTAAGGCTTATATACATAACGAGAAACATTACAGATAAAAATACATTTGGTAAAAAAGAATACATTCCCCACCTCCCATAGCAGCTCTTTCGTCTCCGCATCCGGCCCGGAATCGATTGCATCCCATATTATCAGGGGCTCCCTCCCTCTTCCAGATATAGCTCCACCCGGCTCTCCAGATGATCGATCGCCATTTCCTCTGTAATAGTGCCGGAAAAATACTGCTCCAGTTCTTCCCACATAATGTTCATCAATTCCATGGGAAAATATCTCGATGGCCTTGCTTTATCGACCATATCCAACAGCGCCTTTCTATCCAGCTCTATGTCCAGGTCGTCGCCCAGTACGATCTGGCCGAAGCCCAGTGTATCCACTGCGGTATCCTCAGCCATGGCAGCAATCTGCTCCTCCAGTACGTCCCTGCGCGCGCTTAAGCCGAAGTTCAGGTCTTTTGAAGCCCGGAGCTGCCCTTCATAGGAGAGGCATAAGCGGATAAAAGCCATGGCAGCCTCCTTTTCCTCCTCTGCAGCTGTCCTGCGGACGACCAGGGGACTGCCGGGGCTTACCCCTTCTTCGCGGACACAATATTTCCCGGCCAGCTCCAAAGCCTTGCGGAAATCGCTGCTGTCAAAATTCATCGTCCCCGTCTCCGCTTATGGCGTCTGCCGGACTTTCCAGCAGCAGCGGAGCGTTCGCCGCCGCGGAATAGGCATCCAGGGAATTGTCCCGTATGCCCAGGTCCGAAACTGCCGAGGTATCCGGGGCGCTCCCGAAATCGGCAGTTTCTTACCGATCCTCCGCTGTGCCGCAGCCGCCAAGATGCAGAATGAGTATGGTTGTCAAAAGAATATAGCTGATTATCTTTTTCATGGAATATGCGCATCTCCTATACTGTAATATGACAATAACGTGCAAGGCTGAAAGATGTAATAACAGTATAACACGACTGATAGGCATACAACAAGGGACAGAATTGTTAAAAAATCCCTGTCCCTTTCATTCGTAGAAAAGCGTTTATGGATAAGCTGAATCATGTACCTACTCCTGCAAAAGTAAAGTTACTCTGTTTTGGATTTTTTCTGTTGTTCTTTCCAAATCCACTTGCCCAGTGAAATATGCTTCCGCTTCCTCGTTAATGATGTTCTGAATCTCCGAATGAGGCTCAAAGCGATTCTCTGCGCTATCTACCAGCTTGCGGATTATGTCCACGTCCTCAGGAGTGGCTGCATATACGAAAATATCCCCGCTGCCATCATTGTAATGTTCTTTCGGATTTCTTTCGCTCCCACCGTTCTCCGTGCCGATATAGTCTTCCTTCATTGCCGCTTCCAGTACCTGGTCGAACTGTTCTTTTATAACAGGAAAACCTTGTCCGTCATATCCTTGTAGCAAATAGAATTTTATAAATGCCCAGGCACCTGCTTGGTTCTTCGTTTGCGAATTGACTGCTACGGCACTACCTCTAAAAGCGACAACTGTCCCGGTCCCTTCTGCGACCGGGTAGCCGATGAATGCTACCTTGCCTCCGTAAAGCTCTTTTTGTATCTGGTAATTCGACATGCTGGAGATGAGCCCTATGGACATTAGTATCTCCTTGCTTTTGATTCTCTCTGAGAAAAGAAGACGAACCGGGTGCTGTACCCCTGCGGCATAAAGCAGCAGGTAGGCGAGTTCGCCCTTCATTTGCGGAAGACAGATGCTGCTGTCAGCCTCGTGACCGTTGGTAGCCGCAGCTATTATGTCTACCGGTATGAAGGAAGCCTCAACGGCATTGAAGATGCCGTGGTACTGATCAGCTATCCGAAGGACGCGTTCCATGTCCCCAAGGCCTTGCGGGCCTTCATCAGCACGGATGTCTCTTTAAGCATCCGGGAGATTCTGGACATATATGTGGAACGGTGGCCGGTGGAAGTGTTCTTCCGCCAATCAAAGGACAAACTGGCGTTTGACAGATACCAGGTCCGCTCATCGCAGGGGATCAGGAGGTACTGGCTGCTGATGTCGCTGGCCCATCTGCTTGCATGTACTGGATGCGGTGAAACCATGCCTTTCGAAGACGGCTATGCTTATATCTGTAGCCATATCCAAGAAGAATGGCTCTGGTTCATCTATCAGTGTGGGGCAAAGCATGTCCTTTTTAAGGAGGTTTTGGCTTGGGTGGCATAAATTCGTTGTGCATCTTTTTAAATTTGCTCATTTATAGTATTAAATTCATGTTTTTACCTCCAAGTAATTTTTTGTACATTTTTGCTTTTACTCGCGAGCAATTACAACATAGCATGACTTGTAGTCGTCTGGCAAGGGACAGAGTTGTTAAAAAGAATTATTCCTTTTTTGATAACTTTGTCCCTTGTTATCGGTTCCTGGCATTGATATATGGAAACGGAGAGTTGATGAAAACCATCATATTTTAGGGATAAAGTTATTGCACCAGGCCATCTTTTATGACGACGACCCTATTGCAGTAGTCGGATACCGACTTATCGTGGGTCACTATGATAATTGTCTTGCCAGCACGATTCATCTGTTGGAACATCTCCATTATCGTGGCCTCTGTGCGGGAGTCCAGGGAACCCGTTGGTTCATCTGCCAATATCACGTCTGGATTGTTCGCTAGGGCTCTTGCTATGGCGGTTCGCTGGCATTGTCCTCCAGACAATTCATAGGGATGATTGTTCCGCTTGTCATATATTTCCAGCCGCCTTAATAATCCTTCTACCCTGGCGGCTATGTCGTCCTTATTCTTCCTTCCATATTGCAGGGGAAGCGCTACATTCTGGAAGACCGTCCTATCGTCTAGAAGCGCGTAGTACTGGAGGATGAAACCGATTTTCCGGGAACGGAATGCGCTTAACTGCTTCTGGCGCATGCCATTGATTAGGCTGCCTTCAAAGAGATATTCGCCCTCGTCCGCTTGGACCAAACAGCCTAAAACATTTAGCAGCGTAGACTTCCCGGAGCCGCTCTTGCCCATGACGGCTACCATTTCTCCCTCTTTTATGGACAGGTTGACGCCTTGCAGGGCATGCACTGTCCTGTCGCCGGTTCCAAAGCTCTTTTTGATGTTTCGCAGCAATATTTTTTCCGTCAATTTATCTTCCATCACTCTTTCCTCCATAAAAAATCCTTTTCTGTAAGCCTTCTGACGATTGCCGTGGCGGGTATGGCGGCCAGGGGAGACAATAGGAAACCTGCGGCCACAAGTGGAAGGCTATAGGTGCCGCTTACGGTACCGCTGATGAAAAAAGCCAGTAAATGACAGGTTGCGACAATCAAAAACGCCTCAGACAGAATCATTAAATATATCCTGAAATATCCTGCCCCCAGCAATATATGTGTATAGTAGGCGTTGAGGCTTCTTAAGCTGTTCAATGACAAATAGACACACAAGCAAATAAAAGAAAATACAGCAATGCAGCAGACCAGAAACAATATGCTGTCATAGTATTCGGCATTGGAAAGTTGCAGCATCCTGACGGTGAACATGCTGACATCCGCTATGTAATAATCGGGGATGTTATATCTGCTGCGAATGCTGTCATAGTAAGCAGCGAAGTCATTGAGCTCATAGCCCTCGGACATGGTGATGATGAAATTGAGGTATGAGGAATAGGCCACCTCCTGCATCAGCCTCTCGTCATCCGGCTGGGAATCCTCATCGGGAATATCAGCCGGGTCATTCGGGAACTCCAAAGCCGGGACAAGGATATAATCATCCAATACCTCAAAGTTATCCTGTGAAAAAATTAACATAGATTCGTTTTCTTCTAAAAAGCCGATGATTTTGAAATCAACGCTCTTATTCCAATAAAAACCCTGGAACGTATCGCCTACTGAGAAATTGGCGGTATAATTATGTCCGACTATTACGGGCACATAATCATGTCTGTATATGTAGTCTTCATTCTCGAGCAGCTGCCCGGAGCTGACGCGCAGCCCGAATTTCTCAATGATGTTCTGTGAGACATAATAAGCTTTCGCCTGAAAATAAACCTGACCGAACATTTCGTAACTGTTGTCTTCCGAGCCTTCTCTGTAATTAGCGATAAAGCTTATATTGTCTTCGAATTCCACAAGCTCAAGCGATTGCCTGATTTGCAGATAGTATTCAAAAATCTGCTGATTCATCAATTCGTGCCGAGCATTTTTTAAATCGTTCAGCCTGTCCAGGGAATGGTAGAATATGGCGGAATCCCCTTCTTCAAACTCTTTGGCGACGAAGAAGTATTCTTTGCCGTCATACATGGTTCGCAGACGCTCGTCTGCCACCTGGACATTTCCGGATTCCGTAAAAAGGAAATTCAGCAGAAAGAAGACTGTCGTAAGAAGCGCTGTCATAAGGAAGAACATAGCTTTTGTCTTCTTTATATTGAGAAACAATTGCTCCACTATCATGTCATTCACCTCAGGTAACGATTAGTCCAATTCTTAAGATATAGGATGGCGGGCGCTATGGAAAGCGGAATCAGCATAATTGAAGCAGATAAGGCATAAAGCACATCCAGGCGGCTGTATCGGTTCTTCAATAACAATATGGCAGCTGCGCTTCCAATCAGATATCCCAGGCTGCATGTGAGCGTGAATTCTTTCAGGATATCCAGCAGTATATTGAAATCCGATACTCCGCACAGCCTCTTGACGGACAGCGGATATTTTTGATTCTCCAGCCAAAAAGAAATGCTGATTACAGCACAGATTAAAAGGCACAATAACACTAAAACAAATATGGCTAAACCGGTACTGCGTCCTTTATACATGGCTCTGACTCCCATCTTTTCGATATCTGCCTCCCTTATGATATCGCCAAGAGAGGTATCCTGTAGAAGTTTTCCGCTTTTTCGGCCGCCATCCAATACATAAAAGCCATCCGACTGGAAAAAATCCAGCATGGCATCCAGATTGATCCATAGATAATTGTCTAGCAGGCTGGGAGATTCGATGCCTAGGATTCCGATTACTTCATAAAGCTCCCCCTGTACCGCATAATAAGCCTTGCCATCGATGGTTTGGCAGTCGTTTCTGCGGTTGCGTCCGATCAGAGCAACCTTTTTGCCGGCAAAAAAATCTGATTTCTGAAAGCTCCTCCCCCATATGACGGGAAACGTACTTCTGCCGTTCTTTACATATACACCGCGGCAGTATCTGTCTATTTCCCCATACAGGATGTCGCCTTTTTCCATATGTCCCATTATATATTCGATGTCAGTTCTGTCGGAGTCTGCCGTCCAGAATGCAACTGCATGATTGCTGTAAAATTCACGGCTGATTCTTATATTCATGTTCATATCGGAGATGATGTGAAGGATGACAGGAACAGCGAAACCTATCATCATAAATATAGTTGCTAGCAAGGCTTTTCGGATTTTTGGCATATTATGTGTCCCCTATGCTTGCATCAGACAATTCAAAGCAGGAAAAAAGGAATTCCTGCTTTGAAATTGCGCTTGTGTACTGGCTGCGAATCAGGCTCCTTTGCATTATCTTTCATAAGGAGACCAGGCTGTGCCAATGTTCTTGGGCATCTGGCTTTATGGTTATCTGCTGGGCGGAGTAACTTCCGTGCTCCAGTAACTGGTCATTGTAACATTGATATAGTTTAAGACATAGCCTGTTGTGGCCGTAGTTTTGCCGTACCCAAAATCCTCTACAGGCTTGTTATAGGTGTGGTTATATCCTATTTTTGCTCCGGTTTTATGGTATACATTTTTGCCGTTTTTTGTCACGGTTGTCCACGCTTCAGCGGCTACTTCATCATACTTGTCCGGATTTGTGACATAGTAGGAATCATGTTCGACATGCTTGCCATCTTCGGTATCTGTAACCGCAACTCTTGCGGAGCGGCCAATTAACTCTCCATCCCTGTAGGCATACTTTATGCCGTTGGAATCAATAATCAGCCCTCCTTCCGCTTCATGGGGATTAATGGTGAATCCATACCCGTTTTCTGGGGTGGGGTTCTCTTCAGCCGCAAAAGCGGTGAAAGTGGAAGAAAACGACAGGCAAGCAATCAGGGCTAATGTTATGATGGAATTTCTTTTCATCTGTGTCTCCTTTCTTTTCTTAAAATTGGAATCTGGGCATTTTGCTCGCGAGCAATAATAGAATAACACAGCCTGTAGTCGTGTCGCAAGGGACAGAGTTGTTAAAAAATCCCAAACTTTTTTTAACAACTCTGTCCCTTGCTGGCGATTGCTGACATTGGTATAATTGTAGTCAAGTCTCGCTTTCGGCGCAGACAACTGAAAGGAGGATGACCAATATGAAAAACAGGTCTAAAAAAGCTATTGTTACTATAGGAACTATCTTATCCATCGGGCTGCTTCCGCTGCCGGGGCTGTCGATACCGAATCCGTACCCGCTGGAACCTCCCACAGTGGAAACCGGGGAGGAACCTGGGGGCGGGCATGGGTGTGAGCCGCTGAGCAATAAACCGGAAGGAGAAAATAAAGAAGTATAATTATGGATGAATCAATTCTGTAGCTTGTTGAATATAGAAGGCTTCATAAAATGTTTCTTTACAAAATCTTGCGAGTTGGATGCACTTCTGCAGCTCCCGGTCAATTGGAATAGCCGGGACTGCAGAAGTCCCTTTTTTGGCAGCCTCTATTTGATTCCAAAGTTTGTTGTACAGGCAATCATGAAGCATGCCCATCCTATGTGCCAAGAGGCATTCCTCCATTACCTTTTCGCTGATTTCCGTAGATTTTTCGTATTCGCCAGCATCTCCCAGGCGGCTCGCCACGCCGGTCATAATCAGCTCGTACATGTTGATGAACGTATGGATGCTGTCTTCGAAGATGCACTGCCTGGTGACGCTCTGAAGCAGGCCTAAATTGAACTCTTCTGCTTCATCCCTGGATTTCATTGCAATATTGTATACACATTCCAACTCTGCGCAGGTCAGATAGATGTCAGGCCCATCCTTCGCCGTTTTGATGCTTTCCAGCGGAATAGTGTACTGCAGCGCTTTTTTGAGCCTGATGACGCATTCTTCGGCTGTGATTTCTTTCTTCTGGAGCTTGTTCAGACAGTCCTTGCGCTCCAGTTCCTGCCTGTTGATTAGGACGTCCATGGGGAGCAGGTCTTTCAGTTGCTCCAACAGCCTCTGGGTCTCCTCGGTGTCGTGATTGTTCAATGCGTCTCCCGATGCGCGATACAGGAGAAGCACATCTCGCTGCCCTGTGACGACGCTTTCCCGCTGGTACTCCGGCGACAGCCCCAGTCGGCAGAACAATTCGCTCCAGACGGCCCGCTGGCTCCTCGTTTTATTGTTTTCCAGCCTTCTCAGGGTCTTCTCGCTGCAGATGCCCTCGCACAGCTCCCGCACCGACAGGCCCAGCATCTTTCGGCGCTTCCGGATCACGTCGCCGATGCGGTAGTTCTGGGTCTGGCTGTACAGGTAGCAGCAGTTCTCCGTGTGCATCGGTATGCCGTACTCCCGGTATAGCTCTGCCAGGAGCATGCGCCATTCCCTGATCTGGGCGGTCAGCAGCGCCAGGCTCTCAGGATCCTCCGGCAGCGTCCGGGCTTCGGGACGTTCCGGGCCGCCCGCCGCAGCACCCGCCGGAGACTGGGGCTTTGCCGCGGTTCCCCCGAACTGATTCCAGACCTGTTCGAAGGAGACCGGGGCGGGTTCCTTTGGCCCGGGCTGAGTGAAGCCTGCGAAGATGCCCAGGACGCGCTCCATGAGCTCCAGCAGCTCGTAGAGCCAATACATCCGGTGGCAGGAGCGCAGGGTCTCCACGGCTTCCACGGATATCCGCAGTATCCTGCGGCAGAGGGCGATGTTCAGTGGAGCCTTCATCAGCTCCAGGCACAGGAAATACGCCGCCTTGGGGTACACCTTGGCATAGCTGTAGCTGTCCATGGAGGAGCCGCGCAAGGCGTCCAGCAGCTTTTCCAGTGCCCGGGCCGTATAGGTACCGGAAGGGTCCGTGCCCGTGACAGGCCCTGCGTCCCCGCCATGGCGGATGTATTCCAGCAGCAGGTTCCACTCCTGGGCGGCCAGGAGGCGCCCGGTCCATGTCCCGGACGCGACGTCCGGCACGGTGAGGGACATGGCCCTCCCGAAGGCTTCCCGCAGCTCTTCCCGGGAGGCTTCTTTGTACTGCATCAGCTGTGCCCGCATGGTCAGGACAAACTGGAGAAAGACAATGCTGTCTTCACTTGTTTCCTGTTCCAGCAGCCCCAACAGCCGCTCCGCCTCCGGTATGTCCCCTGCGTCCACGGCCCGCAGCAGCCTGTCCCGATTCTGCCACTGTTCATATTCGTCCGGCTGCAGGAAGTCCTCGAAGCCATCGTTCTCGAAGCCCAGCCGCTCTGTCAGGCGGTCGCGGGTCAGCTTGTCCGGCTGCCGCTTGTCCGCCTCTATGAGGCTGAGCATGGCCGGGGTGCACAGGCCCAGGCTTAGCTGCTCCAGGGTGATGTCTTTGCCTGTGCGCATCCCTGTGAGGAAATTGTGGAAGTATATTTTATCCCTGTCGTGCATTTGGTTCCTTTCTTTGGTCTGAGGATATTAGCGGTGTAATTGTAGTCCTCCGGGACTCATTATAACAAATTTCAGTACAGAAATCAACGATTGATGCGGTATGGCTTTACGCTTCATTAAGGTGATGTTATAATCAGAAATACCAGATACTTGCACACAGCGCTTAAGAAAGAGGTGAGGATATGGGAAATCCGGAGCTATGTATTTGGTGTTAGTCAATAAATATGTTGGTATTGCTTCACAGCACTACTAAGTTGTAGTTGTGAATATCGTATACACCATGCCAAAAGCAGCCGTTTCCAATGTTACACAGAGAATGGAACAGAGAGTCTGCCAGGCTGTTTGCACACCGGAATGCAATCGAGAATAATGCGTTGTAACGGTTAATGTATTTTGTGGCTACCCCACGGTAATGGACGTACATCTCTTTTATATAAGAATGCAGGGAAATGCATGCCCGACTATTCCGTCATTGAACTATTGTGCGGAGAACTGGGCACTACCCTGGCTGAGCTGATGAGCGGCGAGGAAGACGAGAAAAGCATACACACCTATGACAATGAACAGGTGGTCGAAATGCTGGGGCTATCCATTGGGGAAATGCTGACCGGTGTTTTCCTTCTGGGCCGCTATCTGGCCCGGGGTGTAAAAAAGAATGGAGATGTTTGAATATGCGCAAAAAAAGGACTCTGTCTATTATCGGAATCATATTCGCGGCATTGGGGCTTATCAGCTTTGCGCTGTGCTTTTTTCAGCAGGGCGGGAACGGGGGATTGCTGTCGTCAGGCTTCCTGTGCAATTCTGTCGCTTTTTTGCTTTACTGCATTGGGAACCGCAGAAACTAATCCGGATAGGGAAGCTTGTCCACGATATATTTTTGTTCCGCCGCGGATGCCCCATCATATGGCATCTATGCCCTCCTCTTCTGCCGCAGGCAGTCACCATGGATGCCTTTTGCGCCAGGCACTCTTCCCCGCGTCATCGGGAAAGGGTGCCTGATTTAAACTCTTATTTTGCTGTCAGCGTTCGGCAGATCTGCTGTGTGCGGTCGCATTGGTACCCGCATTTTTCTGCCACGCGGGCAGATTCTTTTGAAATGGCAAATCCATAATGAGGAATCCCGCCGCTGTTGAAGATATCATGGGAAAACCATGATGCCAGATCCGTGGCATAGCCGTTTCCTCTGTACCGCTCTTCCACATACAGCCACCCGATATCGTATATGTTGGCATAGCCGCATTCAGCGCGAAGATATCCCGCAATATTCCCGTCCACGCGCAGGATATAACAGATTACATCACGAAAGCATGTCATCTGCCGGAACGCATCCTCCGACATGGATTCCGGATCTAATTTGCCATCCTTAATATCCTGCGCGATTTCGATTTTGTCCGTCTCGCACATTCTTGAGACACATACCCTGGGATTGTGCTTTCTCTCCTGCAGTTCTGAAGGTGAATGGATATAATACACAGGACTCGCAGAATATGTGGGGATATCCATGGAAAACTGCCGGTTCAGGTCTTCGTGATTTAACACAGAGGGAAACGGAGTCCGTATTTCAATCTCGTCAAAGGCATCTTTTATCTCGCTCACATACGCAAGGCACTCTGTGATGAGACCCGCGTCCTCGGTATTCACGACGAGGAGCAGGAAGCTATCGTCATATTTTTTGACCTGTATATACTCTGAAAAAGGCCCATCGGAATGGCTCGCAAAAAAGACAATCTCCATTACTTTATAGTCATTACCTGCAAGCGAAATGTCCGTACATGTATTATAATATTCCACTTTATCCAATGCATCGAAATGAGCCAGCATTTTTGTATTTTCAATTCTCATATCATTCTGCTCCTAATCTGAATAACAAGAATCTCTACTATTCGTTTCATAATATATACTGCGCACCGGTTGAATTTGCAGTACAACCCGACTGCAGACCGCCAGCCAGGTATTTTCCCAGAGGCATCACTGTAAATCCTGGCGGTCTGCAGTATAACAACCAATTACGTCCTGATTCTATACATCATCTCAGAATTTTTCATGTGTGGATCACGTATTTTGAACATCCCCCAAATCCTCATTCCTACTTCACGTTTAGTCTTACAGGCTCAATGATTCCGCATCCGGAAAGATTTTCGCCCTTATTCTGCAGAATCACGGTCATTTCCTGAGTTCCAGAGAGATTCTCGGGCAGAGGAATCACAAATCTTGTTTCCATATCCCTGGAACTGTCGTGCACCAACTTTCCGTTCAGGTAAACCCAGGCAGCGCCCATCACATGGGGGAAGGAAATCTCCCGTTTTCTCTGCTGCGCAGGCAGCAAAAACGTCACCTGGTACATGCCGTAGCTGTGGGGATGCCCTTCAAACAGTGGCTGTGGCGTGCCCTGGAAGGAGATGGGTTCGAAGCTGTTCATATCGTTGACATCTGCCTGTAGATTCGCATCTGGCATCTCGTCAAACAGCTTATGATATAACTTCCATCCGTCCAGTATCTGATTCTGCACTGGCAGAATATAAGGAACGGAATCCGCAGTCTCGCATACCGGAATCGATACATGCACCATATCTGCTATGCCGCATGATACTGCGATTTCCACCGTCTCCACCCCGGTATTCCTGACAATCAGCTGCGCACGGCCATGGAACAGCTGTCTGTTTTCGGCCACATCCTCTTCCCGGGAATTCGGGTTCCCATTCCCTACACCCAGAATAGTGCCGTTCTTTATGCCCCCAGCACCGGCCTGGTCATGATGGTTGCATGTTCCCTTCAGCTTGATGTTCATATGGACGGCTGACTTTTTGTAGAGCCATACACTCCGGTAGATGCCCGCGCCCTCGTACCACCAGCCCTCCCAGGAACGGGCATCGATGAAGACTGCAATGGTGTTGGGCACTGTCCCGAAGTTAGCGATGTCTGTCATGTCGATGATGAAGCTGTTGTAAGTATAGTTATGACATTTCATCAGGGTTCCGTTTACGTAAATTTTGCTTCCGCCGTCACGCCTTCAAATTCCAGCAGGATCTGTTGGTCTCTGTCCGTTTCGTCCAACAAGAACCGGAGACGGTACCAGCCCATCCCCCTTTCCTTGTAGCCATGGTTCGGGGACTCGTTCTCATCGAAGGGCTTTTGAGTCACCCAGTCGTGGGGAAGCTGTACTGTCTCCCATCCCGAATCATCGAAACCGGACGCCGCGGGTCCTCCCCGCCCGCCTTAGCAAAGGCATAGGTCTCATTGTGTTTTTTCCGCTCAAGGAAAACGGTAAAAGGCTCGTTTGTAAATTTCCATCCTTCGTTTAGGCAGAATATCCCTGGCTGCCTATCTTGAAATCTCATGCGCATGTCCTCCTTGTTCTATAAGGGTTAAGTCAGCTGAAATCGTAGAACGATTTCGTCTCCTGGTTCCGGTATTCGTGCTTTTCATAATAGCCGATCAGGCTGCCTTCCTCGTCCCGCAGGGCTACCATATAGACATCCTTGTTCTCCTTGTCGTTGCGGGAGGTGTAGATGATATTGTTGGAGGAATCGGACCGGAACCAGTCCACCACCTTTTGGATCATCTCTCCGGATCCGGGGCTGTGGCAGTCCAGCAGGCTTCTGCCCAGGAGCGCCTCTCCGCCCCATTTGGCGTACCTTTCGGCAGCCGCCGGGTTCATATAAATGATTTCGTGGACCAGGTTGCAGACCACCACTGCGCATTGATCCATGTCGATGATGCTCTTGAAATACGGGTACAAAACTTTTTCTGTCATAGAAAACCTTCTCCTTTATGCTTTGTTTTTGGAAGGAACGATTTTTATTCCTCCCCTAAATAAGATTTCTCTTCTGCCTCCAGGATCTCTGCGCGTCCCGTAATCGAAGTGCCGCTCCCTGCTTTCATCAAATCCCACCACCCGGACATGGACGGTCTCGCCTACTTCTTTTTCTCGAACTCCTTCACGAACTGCTCTAAATCCTGCCCTTTCAGCGCCCGCTCCAACAGCTGCGGCAGCATCTGAGGACTGCAGGCGAAGCAGGGGATTTTCAGGCTGGCAACCTTTTGGGCCATCTGCGCGTCATAATAAGGCTTGCCGCTCTCCGCCAGGGCCAGCAGGCAGACCACTGTCACCCCCGCTTCCTTCATATCCCCCAGCCTGCGCAGCAGCGCGGCCCGGTTGCCGCCCTCCTCCAGGTCGGTGATCAGGAAGAAGAGGGCCTTCTTCGGATTTTCGATAAATTGTTCACAATAAGCCACAGACTGGTCGATATTCGTGCCGCCGCCAAGCTGGAAGCCGAAGAGCAGATCCACAGGATCGTCGCTTTTCTCCGTCAGGTCCACGATATTCGTATCGAAGGCCACAATCCGCGTGGAGATGCTGGACATGCTGGCCAGGATGCAGCTGATGATGGAGGAATAGATTACAGACTCCCCCATGGAACCGCTCTGGTCAATGTCCAATATCACGTTCCATTTGTTGGCCGCGGTGGTACTGGTGCGGTCAAAGAAATAGAAATGTTCCGGCACAATGGTCTTCAGCTCCTGATTGTAATGTTTCAGGTTCCTGGAAATGGTCGTCTTGTAGTCAAGAGCCATTGCCGAGGGAATCGGGGAATGCCTGCGCTTGTTGACGGCAGCCGTCACCGCCCGGCGGATGTCCTGTTCCAGCAGCTTGTTGATCTCCTCCACGATTTTCCGGATGAAAACCCGCACGCTTTCCTTGGAGCGCTTCGGAATCTGATCCTTGAGAAGCAGGATTGTTGAAGCGAGATTCACGTCCGGCTCCAGATTCTCCAAAAGCTCCGGTTCGAAAATAAGCTGCTTAAGACCGCAGCGCGTCATGGCGTCACCCTGTATGATTTTCACCAGATCCTTGTCGAACAGGCTCCTCACGTCCCCCAGCCATTTCGTGATCTGGGGGTTCGAGGGCCCTCTCCCGGCACCGGCGCCCGCACCCTGGGAGCCGAAGCTGCCCGGCGAATTCAGGTTGTAGATGGCCGCAAGAGCCTGGTCCATCAAGTCGAACTCCCCCTGGGGCTCGCTGCCGCCCATCCTGGAAAAGCGGTCCTGGCTCTCCTGGCCGAGAATCAGCCGCCATCTGGTCATTGATTTTTCCATGTAAAACCTCCGTCTTGAAAAACATACCTCTCGTAATTTTCTGTCAAAAATCAAAATCGAAGTCCCCCAGGCTCTCCGCCAGTTCCTTCTCTTCCACCTGGTTCAGCTGGGCATTCAGCGCTTCGCTGACATCCTGTCTGTTCAGGCCCCATATCTCGCCCAGGTTTTCCGCGATGGCATCCTTCTCCATGGAGGTGAAATCCGCAAAGGCCCGGCGCAGAAAAATAAGCGCCCGCTTGAATTCCTCATCGTCAAGCCCGTTCAGGTATTCGTCCAGGCTCTCCCAGAGGGACAGCCGCGCAATCAGCGCATAGCGGTTCTTCATGGCAAGCCCCTCGAACCACCCCGCCCCCAGCTGGGCCGGAACGCCCCGTGAAAGCCTGCGCTGCACTTCCAGGCGCAAAGCCTCCCCGTCCGCAAGCCCCCGCTCCAGACGGATCGCCATGGCATAACCGGAAAGCTTCGTGTTCAGATCGTCCCGCTCCGCCACTTCCCGCAGCGCGCCGTTCCAGGCTTCCGCGTCCAGGAAATCATGCGCCAGGGCGGCGCTGTTCAGCTGTTCGATTGCTTCTGCCATGGCCTTTGCCGCTTCGTCGTCGCAGACGCATTCGCCGGGCAGAATCAGACAGGCGCGGAAGAAGACCTGTTGTAAAATCGGCTTTAACGGCTCCGAGTCAAGCTGTCGGATATCTCCGTACTGCAGAATCACCGAAAGGCTCCGGGACACTGCTGCCAGCTCAATCACCGACGCCGCGTCCACGGCCATGGCCTGCAGCGCGGCGGTGGCATAGACTGCTGCCTGGGCCATCCCGCAGGAGAAGGCGTCCTCGATGACCTGTGCCGCCTGGCCCATGTTCGGGGCCTGTTCCACCCGTTCCTTCATGGAAAAGGATGCCGCCTGGGCCACCGTGTCCCCCCGTAATGCCGCTTCCACCAGCTCGATTTCCGCTTCCGGCGTCCACCGCAGACTCCAGTGCTCCGCCCAGGTGGCGTTGTCCTGTTTTACCGTCTCCTGTTTCGCGAAGCTGACCCCCAGGACGCGGAGACGATGCAGGAAAAAGGAGCGGTGCAGATCAAGGAACGCCGCGGCCTTTGTGGACACATTTCGGTTCTCCCGCAGGTCCAGCGCAAGCTCCTGCTGGGTGATGTCGCGGTATTTCTCCAGCTTCAGCTCCTTCAATTTCCGATAAAAGTCCTCCTGGATGCTGGTGCGGCTCACGCCGTCCGGCAAGGAGCCAATCAATGTGCCGATCTCCGTATCCGCCATGGCCAGGGTGATTTCGGAAAAGCTGCCGCCGCCCAGACAGGTCACTGCCGCGTCCCGGAGATCCCGCAGGGCCGGAATCCCGCTGCTGCCCCGGAGCTTTGCCAGCGCCGCCGACAGCTGCACCGCTTCTATGACCTGTGCGGAGGAGACGGGATTGCCGTGCTCCCTCTGAAAGCCCGCGATACGGCTCAAATAGCTGCGGGCTGGATAGGAAAGGTCGGCTTTTCCGATTCCCTCCCATAAAAGCGCATAATAAGCCGGGGCCTTGTTGCCCGCCCCGTAGCCCGCCCGGGTGGAAAGGCGGTAATAGGAGTACGGCATCAGCGTGTGGCTGGCTTCCAGGCGCGGCAGGGAAGCCAGCTCCTTGTCCGTCATGGCGGCCTGCTCGTCCAGAAGCCCGGCCACATGGTAGGAACCGGTAACTACAACAATATCTTCCGGCGAGAATCCCTCTGCCACAGCCTCCTGGATTTTCCGGCGCATGAACGCCTCCCTGACCAGGATTTCCGGGCGGTCCTCGTCGCTGTCCTCCTCCAGCGCCCGCAGTTCGCTTCCGAAAATCCGCGCGCCGCTGTGATACGCCTGCGTGTCGCCGGTATGCTCCATGGTGCGCTCCCAGAAGGTCTCATGCCCGTCCTCCCCTGCCTGACGGTCCAGAAGCCCGTAGACGTTCATGCGCTCCTCCTCCCCGTTATCCGCGGCCTTCCCGCCCGGCGCGTGCTCCGGCAGAGCCAGGAACACCTCCGACGGCAGATCCATGAAACGGCATTCCTTCCCGTGCTCATGGGCCCAGAGAACCGCCTGGTATTCCGGGGAATACTCCGCGAAGGGGTACAGAATCGTCCGCACCGGCGCCTCCTTGGTGTAGGCCAGCACCGCTATGGGCGGCGTTACCTCGGGATTGGAAAACCACTGCAGCGTGTCGTCAAAATCGCAGGGCCCCTCCACCAGCACCAGCCGGGGATTCTTTTCCGAGAGAAATTGTTTCAGATGCCAGGCTCCGGCCGGGGAGAGATGCCGGACGCCGAATATATGTGGATGATCCAGATTCATAGTCTCCTCTCAATCCGCCGCCCCGGATTTCGGAAGCGGCCTTCCTGTCCGGTTTTCGGCTTCACAGCAATTCACTGCACGCCTTGTACAGCCCGCTCCACTTGGAACCGCGCTTTTTCATCACATGCTCCAGATATTCCTTCCAGGCCACGGCGTCCTTGTCCTCGTCCTTGATGATCGCCCCCTGGAGCGCGGCGGCCAGGTCCGCCTGGCTGATCTGGCCGTTGCCGAAGCTTCCCGCCAACGCCATGCTGTTGCACAAAAGCGAGATTGCCTCCGCCGTGGAGAGCACGCCGCTGGTCCCTTTTACCTTCTGGCTGCGGTCGCAGGTCTCACCGCATCTGAGTTCACGGAAAATCGTACATACTTTCTCCACGGTCTCCTCCTCCGGCAGCGCGGAATTCAGATCCAGGCCCGCCGAAAGCTGCGCCACTCTCGTGCGCACAATCTCCATCTCGGACTCCAGATCCGCCGGAGCCGGCAGCACCACGATATTGAAACGCCGCTTCAACGCCGCGCTCATCTCGTTGACCCCTTTGTCCCTGGTGTTCGCCGTGGCAATCACCGAGAAGCCCTTCTTCGCCGCGATTTCCGTATTCAGCTCCGGAACGGAAATCCGCTTTTCCGACAGGATGGAAATCAGTGCGTCCTGGACTTCGGAAGCGCAGCGGGAGATTTCCTCCAAGCGGGCAATCGAACCGGTCTCCATGGCGGTGAAGACAGGGCTCTTCAGCATGGCGGCTTCAGAGGGCCCCTGGGCCAGCAGCATAGCGTAATTCCACGAGTAGCGCAGCTGCTCCTCGGTGGTGCCCGCGGTGCCCTGAATCACTTTAGTGGAGTCGCCGTTGATTGCCGCGCAGAGATGTTCGGACAGCCAGCTTTTGGCCGTGCCCGGCTCTCCGATCAGCAGCAGCGCCCGGTCAGTGACAAGGGTGGCAATGGCGATTTCCACCAGGCGTTCATGGCCGATGTACTTCGGCGTGATGGAGGTGCGCCCTACCTTTCCGCCGCAGATATAGGTGCGCACGGAGCGGGGGGACATTTTCCAGCCCGTGGGGACCGGGTCTTTCTCCGCCGCAATCAGCGCGTCAATCTCCTTTTGAAACAGTTGTTCTGCCGGTAATCTCAATATTTCCTGATTCATAATATATACCTCGTCCCTCTTCCTTTTCATGAAAAGTATGAATATGTATGATTACGCCGTCAACCTCCACGCGCCCCTTACAGCCCGTTCTGCAGCCAGCGCTGATAGCTTGCCTCGTTCCAGTTCTGTACCTTGATCTTGCCGCTGTTCACCAGCTCCGGGATCAGGGATGCTTCCGCCAGCTTCGCCTCCAGGCTTCCCGGCATTTCCCGGATATAATACTCCAGCTCCCACATGGACACCTTCGGTCTAGCCTGGGCAAAGTGCACCAAAAGCCCCTCACAGCGGGTACAGCCGCAGCGTTTCAGGGCGTACAGGTAGACGTCCCTCTCCGTTCGGGTAAGGGCCCTTTTGAAGAAATAGGCTTCCAGCGTCTCACAGACCTCTTTGTCCCCGGGGTCGAAGAGCTTCGCCAGCTTCCCATCGATTTCGGAATCATTGCAGCGCAGCAAAAGCTCCAGGAACCGCCCCTTTATCCCAAGCTGAATCGGAAGGCGGTAGATATGCTCCCGCCCCTCCACTTCGCTGAACAGGGAGGTCTGCAGGAAAAAGTCCCCCGTGGCTTCCTCAAGCACAAGATAGTCCAGCGTCTCCGCCAGGAAGTGGTAGGGAATCGATTGCCTGCCGAAAAGCTGTTCCTCCAGCCAGGGGATCCAGTCCGTGCCGTCCCCGGCAATGAGCTTCGCCAGGAACGCCGTCGGGAAATACTGCTTGCGCCCGTCCGGGCCTTCATAGAGGGCATCGGCCAGGGCCAGCAAGTCCCTCTCCGGACTGCGGATCATGGAAGCGCAGACCGTCCACAGAACGCACATATGGAGCGGGCTGCCGTACTTTCCGGCGTGATTTGCGATGTCCTGGATCGCACGGCATACCTCCGGGCCGTTCTTCCCGAAGAGGGCGTACTCCGTGGCAGCGATGCACTTGGTCTCCAGGGCCTTTGCCTCTTCCTCAAGCGCCTTTTTGCTTTTCTTGCTGCCCTTCTCTTCTTTCGCGTCCTTTTCGTCTGCGCCGGTTTCTTTCCCTGACTTTCCCTCCAGCACTGCCAGCAGCTGTTCCTGGGCGCCCCGCGCCGCCAGACGCGCCGCCCAGGGTGCCTGGCTCATCTGCAGATAATACATCACGTCCAGGGGCTTTTTCCGGAACATCTCCTCGAAAATCGCCTGAACGGTTTCCGTATCGTTACAGGCAAGGGCGTGGTAGACTGCCTTTTTGGCATTGCCCTTCTCGGTCTTCCGCATGCCGTCCAGCCGCTCTATGTTCTCCGGGCTGTGGCGCAGCGCCAGGATCAGGTTCTGCCGCAGCTCCCCTTCCGCCAGCTCCAGCTGCTTTAGATAAAAATCATTGGCCGCCCCGCCCATCCAATGGTCGATGATTTGCAGCCGACGTACCATTTCCTTCTTTCCCTTAGGGTCGAAGTCCCGCATCAGCAGCGGCACCACATCCGCCCCGTCCTCCAGCAGCCAGTCCCGCACATCATCGGCCAGCTCTCCGTAGGACGCGCCCAGGGCCCGCACCATCGCAGCCCGGACACGGTAATCCTGAAAAAGCGCCGGACGGTTCTGATGGCATTCATGCACGAAGGAATAATGCCCGCTGCCCGAGGTGGTCAGCGCCTCCTGCAATGGCTTCAAAGCGGAATAGGGCACATCGGACAGAATCCGGCCCTGCCTTGCCGCGGCAGCCGTCTCTGCTCCGCCTTCCGCGTTCCCCGGGAAGCCCTCCGCAAAAACCGGCACCATCTCCCCGGCCACGCCCACTGCCCCCTGGGTGCAGCAGACTGCGTCCACCAGGGTGATGGCATCCAGCAGAATGCCCTCCTTGCCATCCGTCCCCCCGCCTCCCGTGGCAATCAGGCTGCGGCACAATTCTCCCACTTTCGCAAAAACCGGGGCAGCCTTCTCCAGGGGAGCCATCGCTTCCACTGCCCTCTTCAACCTGAAATCCTCCGCCAGCAGATTGGTTCCGGCAATCATCGCCGTGCGCAGGCGGTCACGCAATTCATAAATCGGTGTAATATCCATGTTTCCTACCTCTCTTCATTTCAGTTTCACGTTTTCCAGGAGATAACGCCACGAAATTTCGCATGTTCTCAGAGACCTCCAGGCTTATGCACGCTTTCTTTTCTTCCAGGAGACTTCCAGGCTTATGCGAAGTTTCGCTTCTTCCAGGGGCATCCAGGCTTATGGAATCCCAGGTTGCCTGTGGGACGCCCCCCCCGGATACCCGCTCAATACAACAACCGCACCACGTTATGTTCCGTCACGATGCTCAGCGGCTGCAGCTTCAGCCTGCGCTGGGGCCCGTCATAATAGAAGGCCCCCAGGAGCACCTGGTCTCTCAGAAGGCCGTTCCCCGGCAGCAGGGAAATCCGCTCCACCGATGGCTCGATTCCCGGCGCGTCCCCCAGCATGATCGTCTCTCCCGCGGCATTCTTCAGCACATAGGAGTCGCCGTTCCTGCCGATTTCCGAAAAGGCCACCAGGCGGATGAAAAACGGATCCGCGATGGCGTTCTTCAGGGTATTCTTCACGCTCTTTGTCTCCGCGGCCAGGGAGGACACCGCCATCCGGCGCAGAGCGGCCAGATCCTCCTCGGATACGTCCCGGAACTGAGCGCCGTTCCACCGCACGCGAAGGTTCCCCTGCCCCGGGTAGCATGCCGCGGAATCCACATGGGCCACTCCGAAGACGGAATCTTCTTCTTTTACGTATTTCAGCGCTTTGACCGGACGGTAGTTCATGGTCATGTATATGGTTCCGTCCGTCAGGTCTGCCCATGCCCCGGCATCGATATATTCCCTGCGGGCCCCGTCATAGACGCACCAGAAAGAAAGCTGCATCAGATCCGCGTTGGAAAGGGTCTTCCCCAGCGCCTCCAGCTCCGTCAGCTTCCATATCCCGCCCAGCTCTTCGTAGAGCTCGTTGTCATCCGGCGCTTCCGCCCCTTTCTCCAGCTTATCCGCCAGATACAGCTTTGATTTCTTCACCAGCGTCCAGAATTTTTCCAGGACAGAGATGGCGCTGTCGTAATGCTTCTCGTCCCCGTCCTTCTGGAAGGCGGCGATTTCCAGGATCAGTCCGTTCAGGAGCCGCTGGGGCCCGGGCAGGTAGTAATCGCCCAGCTGTTTGGAGAGCTGCTCGTAGGTCTTCAGCGCCGTGCCGCCCATGGTGCCGAGCCCCGCCTTCACCAAGTCCTTCACCAGCTTATCCGCCAGGTCCAGACCTTCCAGCTGTTTCTTGAGTTTCTTCGCCCGGGCGGCT
>OFFW01000698.1_pt1 | contig 23004 bp, 19 predicted proteins | sample 1521501 | NCBI WGS metagenome assembly OFFW01 (sample SAMEA3504107, study PRJEB24116) | mouse gut metagenome | biome: mouse gut; feature: mouse-associated habitat; material: faeces | place: Denmark | collected 2011
GGGGCACCGGCATGGGCGGCGGCCACGACGAGAGGGAGCAGACCCTGAACCAGCTTCTGGTGGAGATGGACGGCTTCGGCGTCAACGAGGGCATCATCGTCATGGCGGCCACCAACCGGGTGGACATCCTAGATCCCGCCATCCTGCGCCCCGGGCGCTTCGACCGGAAGGTGGCTGTGGGGACGCCGGACGTCAGCGGCAGGGAGGACATCCTGAAGGTACACTCCAAAAACAAGCCCCTGGCGGAGGATGTGGACTTGAAGCAATTGGCCCAGACCACGGCGGGCTTCACCGGGGCCGACCTGGAGAACCTGATGAACGAGGCGGCCATCAACGCGGCCAAGAAGGGCAAGGGCTTCGTGGCGGAGGAGGACGTGGAGAAGGCCTTCGTCAAGGTGGGCATCGGCGCGGAGAAGAAGAGCCGGGTGGTCTCCGACAAGGAGAAGCGCATCACGGCCTACCACGAGGCAGGACATGCCATCCTGTTCCATGTGCTGCCGGACGTAGGGCCTGTGTATACGGTGTCCATCATCCCTACGGGCGCAGGCGCTGCGGGTTATACCATGCCCCTGCCGGACAAGGACGAGATGTTCCTGACCAAAGGGCAGATGCTCCAGGAGATCATGGTCTCCCTGGGAGGGCGCATCGCGGAGCAGATTATCTTCCAGGACATCACCACCGGGGCCTCCAGCGACATCAAGAAGGCCACCAAGGTGGCCAGGCGGATGGTGACGCGCTTCGGCATGTCGGACAATATCGGCGTCATCTGCTATGACGATGACGACGATGAAGTCTTCATCGGCCGGGATCTGGCCCATGCGAAGGGCCACAGCGAGGCCGTCTCCGGCGAGATCGACAGGGAAGTGAAGGCCATCATCGACGAGTGCTACGCCAAGGCGAAGGAGATCATCCTGGCCAGGGAGGACGTGCTCCATGGCTGCGCGAAGCTGCTGCTGGAAAAGGAGAGGATCGGCAGAGAGGAGTTCGAGGCGCTCTTCCCGGAGGGGAGGGCAGACGCTGAGGCATAAGATGTGCATGTACAAAATAGACAAAAAAACCTTGCTTTTTTCGTCAAGCTTGTTGGTTTTGGGAATTGGCAAAATGGGGGACGGATGGTATCATATTACTTGTAACCCCCAATACATTATATAGTTTTTTGCTATACCCCATAAGAAATACCTTCTCTAAAAAGGACAGTCACCCCATGGCTGTCCTTTTTACATGCCCGGATTCGTCTGTCTGTCCGGGATACTTGCCTGTCCGGCTTACAGATTTTCGCTGCCTGTCCCGGCTTTCTCAAGCCGCTTCCGATACAGGATTCCCGTGATGTCCGCCAGGATCCAGCCGATGGGGATGGCGCTCCAGATGCCGTACACCCCGATCCAGGGGACGGGAGCCAGCAGATAGGCCAGCAGCACCCTGGTTCCCAGGGAGATGACCGTGAGCACCAAAGACATCTCCGGCCTGTTGACGCCCCGGTAATATCCGTACAGCAGGAACAATATGCCGATGCCGCAGTAGAAGGCCCCCTCGATCCGCAGATACCCCACGCCCACGGCGATGATCTCCGCCTCCCCGGGGCTGACGAATATCATCATCAGATAGCGGGCGGACAGGAAGATCAGCAGGGACACCGCCAGGCAGAATGCCATGGACACCCGCAGGGCGCTCCCCATCCCCTGCTTCACCCGGTCGTCCCGGCCTGCGCCGTGGTTCTGGGAGATGAACAGCGAGAAGGCATTGCCGAATTCCTGGGCGGGCATGTAGGCGAAGGAGTCGATCTTCACAGCCGCGGCGAAGGCCGCCATCACCACGGGGCCGAAGCTGTTCACCAGCCCCTGGATCATCAGGATGCCGAAGTTCATGACGGACTGCTGGACGGAGGAGGAGAAGGCGAAGCGCAGGATTTCCGCCATGGAGGCCTTCTCCCCGCCCTCCTGACGCCTGTGGAAGCGCAGCCTGGGCTCTCTGATCCAGGTGTAGGCCATGAGGCCTATGCCCGATACGGCCTGGGCGATCACCGTGGCCGCCGCCGCGCCGCCTATCCCCCAGCGGAAGACCATGACGAAGACCAGGTCCAGCACGATGTTCAAAAGCGCGGTGCTGCCCAGGAAATACAGCGGCGCCACGGAATTGCCAACGGCCCGCAGCAGGTAGGCGAAGTAATTATAAAGGAACACAAAGACAAGGCCCATGAAGATGATCCACACATAGCTGTGCATCATTTCCATCAGCTCGCCGGGGGTCCGCAGGAGGCGCAGGATCGGGCGGCAGAACGCCATCACCAGGAGGTTCAGGGCTACGGTGACCCCGCCGATCAGCAGGAAGGACAGCCGCATTGTGCTCTTCATGCGGGCCTCCTCCTTCCGGCCGAAATAGTAGGAGAACAGGGCGCCGCTGCCCATGGCCATGCCGATCAGGATGGAAGTCAGGAATGTCATCAAAGTGTAGGCGCTTCCCACCGCCGCCAGCGCGTCCGGCCCCAGGAAGCGGCCCACGATCAGGGTGTCCGCGATATTATAAAACTGCTGCAAGAGGTTGCCCAGTATCATGGGGCCTGCGAACAGCAGCATGTTTTTGGTTACGTTTCCTTGTGTCAGGTCTTTTTTCATTTTATCAGTCTTTTATCCTGTCCAGTTCCGTCAGGTTGATGCCCGATGCGGTCAATATCACTTTCAGTTCCACATATCTCTCATGCATTTCGCGGTATGCATCGGAATCTTTGTCGGACAATTTCATATAACGCTGCAGCCTGGAAAATTCTTCTACGTTTCTTTGCAGCATTTCTTTTTCGCTCATATGGCTCCCCCTTGATTTCTTTTATACAAGCGCTTATTCTTTTATTTCATCGATATCTGTCAGGTTCACCCCCGCTACATTCAGAATCGCTTTCAGCGCAAGGTACTCCTTTTTCAATTCGGCGTATGTCTCGGCTGCGTTCTCTTTTCGGGCCAGAAGCATGTACCTCTGGATTTTCTTTAAATCATCAATGGCAGCTTTCGCGATTTCGAGACCGTTTGGCATATGATCACCTGCTTTCTGAAATGCCGTTTCATTGTTTCTGTGACACTTTTATCATAACAGATTTCCGGAAGGGTGTAAAGGCTTTCGGAATCGGAAATGGCGATTGCAAACGGCTGTGGGTGCGGTTATAATGAAGAGGGGCGGCCCGGTTTGTAGCAAAAATGATGCATTGGTGGGTTATGATAGCAATCATGATCGGGGGGGATTCGTTTTCCATGACGAGACAGGCGGAGGACATGTCAATGGGGAAAAAGAGGACAGCGATTATGGTCGCGTGCATGCTGGCCTGCGGGGGATGCCTGGCGCATCCGGCGAAGGTCCGGGCCCGGGAGGAATCCATTGCGCTGCTGGTGCAGCAGTACGAGGCCTATCGGGAGGCTTTCGAGGCCATTGGATCTCTGGCGGACGTGGAGGAAGCGGGATATGACATCATCGAGGAGCAGCGGTTCCCGGTGCAATTGGAGACCTTCGGCGAGGAGCAGGTGGAGCTGGTGCCCATCCTGCACAGGGAGTACCACAGGCTGGCGATCCTGATCGTGGACGGCAGTGGGAACGTGCTGTTCAAGACCAACCAGCTGGAGACCAACTACAAATATCCGGGGCAGCTTTCCCAGCCCACCAAGAGCCTGGAATCCGTATCCTTTCAGGAGCTGGACCACGACGGGCTGACGGACATCGTATTGATCACCGTATGCGAGAACGATGCCGGGGACTACGCGGGGAAAAGCTACAGGGTGGGGGACGTGCTGTTCCAGCGGGACGGGGACTTCTACCGGGACTGGCGGGTGTCGGACAAGATAAACCGCTTCAGCATGAACAAGAGCGCGGACTTCATCGCCTCCTATGTGGGGGAGGGGAAGTCCACGGAGATCCTCTATACCGCCACCACCCTGAAGGAGCTGCAGGAGCACGGCTTCCAGCTGGTGCGGGAGCACAGCTACACCATAGAGTTCGAGAAGCAGGGCAGCCTCCTGGTGGCCCCGGGCTTCATCACCATGGCGGATTACGATGTGTTCATGATCTACCTGGTGAACGGGGAGGGGGACATCGTCTGGAGCTTCCAGCCCATGGAGGATTACGACAACCTCTACGCCCTGAAGGGAATGGTCTGCCGGGATGTGGACGGGGACGGCATGAAGGACGTGGTGGTGCTGGCCAGGTACAGCTATGCCGGCCCGGAGGGGGAGCAGCTGATCGACACGAAATGCGACATCTACTACCAGCGCACGGACGGGTTCCAGGCGGAGGAGAACTTCGGGGAGATCTATCAGTGCACCGAGGAGGATACCATGGAGGAGCTGGTGGAGATCATCAGAGAATACTGGGGGTGGCCAAAAGAGGAATGATCAAGATACTGATTGTAGACGATGAAAAGTCCATCTGCGACCTGATAGACATCAACCTTTCCGCGGCGGGATACCACTGCAGGAGCGTACAGGACGGGCTGGAAGCCATTGACCTGATCGAGTCGGAGAATTTCGACTTGATCCTTCTGGACATCATGCTGCCCGGGGCGGACGGCTTCGACATCATGGAGTACATCAGGCCCATGCGGATTCCCGTGATATTCATCACGGCGAAGCATGAAGTCAGGGACAGGGTCAAGGGCCTGAAGCTGGGGGCGGAGGACTATCTGGTGAAGCCCTTTGACGTGGTGGAGCTGGTGGCCAGGGTGGAGGTGGTGCTGCGGCGCTACAACAAGACCGAGACCACCCTGACGGCCGGGGACGTGGTGGTGGACACGGAGGCCAGGAAGGTGACGAAGGCCGGGAAGCCCGTGGTCCTCACCAACAAGGAGTACGGCCTGCTGGTGCTGTTCATCAGCAACAAGAACATCGCCCTGTTCAGGGAGAACCTCTATGAGAAGGTGTGGGGGGACGAGTACCTGGCGGACAGCCGGACCCTGGACCTCCATGTCCAGAGGCTGCGCCGGAAGATGGGCTGGGAGGAGAACCTGGTGGCCGTGTACAAGGTGGGCTACCGGCTGGAGATCTGAGCATGAAGTTTGTATACAAGATTTCTCTGTGGACGATCATCATCATGGCTGTGGCTTTCGGGCTCAGCGGGTATCTCTTCGTGGACTCCGTCTTCCAGAAATCCTTGGAGCGGGAGGTGGCCCAGGCGCTGGACGGCAGCAATATATTGCGGTTCGCCTTTGAGACGGCGGCCCTGAACATCCCCACGAAGTACAATGTGCTCCAGGACGTGGCAGTGGAGCAGATCGGGGGCAAGCTGGAGAGCAGCGGCCAGGGTACGGAGCGGTATCTGCGCCTGTCCAATGAGGAGAGGGGGGCGCTCTACCAGAGCAACGGCTTCGCCCAGGACACCGGCCTGCTCCAGCAGATCGGCGAGGAGACCAAAATCTGGCAGGTAGTCCGGCAGGAGGGGCGCTACTATGTCCACACGGGGATCATGGTGGACGCGCTGGACAGGAACCTGTACCTGGAGACCCTGGAGGACGTGACGGAGGTGTTCGAGGAGCGCACCATGGGCTTTGCCGTCTATCGGCGGGTGACCCTGGCCATGCTGGCGTGCAGCTCCATCGTCATGTTCCTCATCTGTACCTGGCTCGCCAAGCCCATCCGCCTGCTCACTGGCGCCACCAGGCGCATGGCCCAGGGGGACTACAGCTACCGGGCCAGGAAGGTCAGCAGCGATGAGCTGGGGCAGCTCACCGTGGACTTCAACAGCATGGCCAACGTGCTGGAGGACACCATCGGAGAGCTGCAGGAGGCAGTTCGGTCCAGAGAGGACTTCATCGCGGCTTTCGCCCATGAATTGAAGACGCCGTTGACTTCCATCATCGGCTACGCGGACCTCCTGCGGTCCAGGAAGCTGGACGAGGAGAAGCACTTCCTCTCGTCCAACTACATCTATACAGAGGGGAAGCGCCTGGAGAACATGTCCTTCCGCCTGCTGGACATCATCGTCACTAAGCGGGAGGCCATCGATCCCCAGCCCGTGGCGGCAAAGGTGCTCTTCCAATACCTGAAGGACATGTTCGCCGGGAACAAGGAGCAGAGGATTCGGTTCGCCTTCGGCAGCGGCACCGTATACGCGGAGGCCAATCTCCTGAAATCCGTCCTGCTGAACCTGGTGGACAATGCCTGCAAGGCGTCCAGCGAGGGCGGCCTGGTGGAGGTGCTGGGGAGGCGCCTGGAGGACGCCTACGCTTTCCAGGTGAAGGACTACGGCGTGGGCATCCCCGAGGAGGAGCTGATGAAGGTCACCGAGGCCTTCTACATGGTGGACAAGTCCCGCTCCCGCAGCAGGAACGGGGCGGGCCTGGGCCTTGCGCTGTGCGTGGAGATCCTGCGGCTCCATGGCAGCGAACTGGAGATAGAGAGCAGGATGGGAGAGGGCACCTGCATCAGCTTCGTCATTCCTGACAAAAAGGGAGAGGCAGGGGCGGACGGAGCCCGGAGGCAGAACGCGGAGGAGACCCTCCTGCGGAATGAGATAGCCCACAATGCCCTGCGGGAGACACAGGCCGGTACAGAAAAAGAAAATGCCGGACAGGAACAGGGCGAAGCCCCGCGGCAGGAGGCAGAGGGGGATGCGGAGGATGAAGATGACGAAAAAGAATTGGGAGAAGCTTAGCCTGTTTCTGATTCCTCTGGCGGCAATCATCGTAGGGCTGGCCGTGTGGGGGCCCGAGGCGCTGGCCAGATACCGGGACAAGTCCATCCTGAACCAGATTCAGGCCCAGGAGACCCATACCGGGACGGAAGGATACCGCTATTCCCTGGGCGCCAACGAAAAGGTGTACATCCTCTCCAAATGCCTGAACAACCAGATACTGCCAGAGAGCGAACAGAACGCCATGACGCGGAACGGCCCGGACTATGAGAACCTGACGGGCATCTACGCCTTCGTGGCCAACAAGAAGGATGCCTCCGGCCAGGACGTGGAGGAGAGCGCGGGGATCCAACTGGCCAACCGGGGCCTGGCGGAGCTGAAGGAGCGGGGGATATTGCCGGAGGGCATCCAGGAGATGACGGAGGACTCCTACAGCGCCGTGCTGTATTCCGCCATCGATGTGCCGGATCCCCAGAACAATGTGCTGGTCTGGAAGATCAGCCTGGATACCAGCCTGCAGAATGCCAACAAGGAGAACCGTCTGCTGGATGCCTATGTGGACGCGGACACGGGCAAGATATACGAATTCTACGCCCGGACGGGGATCTCCTCCTGGGAGGCCGTGGACGCGGACGGCATGGTGGCCGCCTGGGCGGAGTACATGGAGCTTGGGGAGCCGCAGGAGTATGGGAACATCAACCCTCTGTCGGAGAATACCCCCTACTTCAGGAAGTACACCTTCTCCGGGATGGAGAAGGAGGACGTGGTGGCCACTGTGGGGTATTATGAGGGGATCAACGAGCTGTATCTGAAGATTTCGAAGTAGGCGGGACGCATCCCCATGTTACAACTTTGATACAAAAATGATAAAGACCGGATACAGAAAAGATGTCACTTTGATGTGGCAGCCCTCTATACTGTACCTGACACACATGGGAAGAGGGGGCGGAAACATGGGCGCACAGGGCGGCAGAGGACAGAGGCGGAGGATGAGGAGGCTGACGGGAACGGCATTGTTCGTGGCAGCTTTCTTTTTGTCTGCCGCCCTGGCGGGAAAAGGGTGCTTCCTGCTGGCGGACAAATGTATCAGCGCCTTTGCCCGCGGCTCCTCCGGGGAGGAGGGGGCGGTGGAGGCAGCAGATGCCGGAGATTCGGGCGGCATTGTCATGGTGAGCGATGAGGCGGGGCTCACGGGGCTGGTGGCCATCGATGCCGGGCACGGCGGGGAGGACGATGGCTGCTACCGGGACGGTGTGTCGGAGGCCAGGGTCAATCTGGAGCTGGCGAAGGGGCTCTCCGGGAAGCTCCAGGAGCTGGGCTTCGACACGGTGATGCTGCGGGAGGACGACGAGAGCCTGCCCTCCCTGGAGGAGCGGGTGAAAGCGGCGGAGGCGGCGGGAGCGGACATCTTCGTCAGCATCCACCAGAATGCCTATGACGGCACCCAGGCCGGGGTATCCGGCATCGAGACCTGGTACTGCGGAAACCTGGCGGACAGCGGCCGCCTGGCCGGGCTGGTGCATAAAGGGGCCGTGGAGAAGACAGGGGCCGTGGACAGGGGGACGCAGGAGACGGATGAGCTGTATGTGATTCGCTACGCGACCATGCCGTCCTGCCTGATAGAGACCTCCTTCCTGTCCGACAGCGCGGAGCGCCGGGCCATCACCTCCCAAGCCTACCAGGACAAGCTGGTGGAGGGGATGGCGCAGGGCATCGCGGAGTACTTCGGCGCAAAATGAAGCGTTTTTTGAAATAATCCTTGCGATCTGTGCAAAACTGTGCTACAATTTTCTTTGTTCAGGGCGATGGTCCTGCATGGATGGGTTCCCGAGTGGCCAAAGGGGACAGACTGTAAATCTGCTGCAAATTGCTTCGGTGGTTCGAATCCACCCCCATCCATTTATGGAACATAGGCAGGTATGGTGGAATAGGCAGATACAAGAGACTTAAAATCCAAAGCGCCATTTTCATAATTTTTTCTTATCCCTTGATTTTACAGGGTTTTTTGAAAACTTACAGGATATTTCCTGTTGATATCCCTCCTGACATCCCTCCAAAAGTTTTGGAACCTTTTGGAAGAGAGTGGAACGGGATGGAACTGCAAACAATCTGCTGGTATGGCGGAATAGGCAGACGCAACAGACTTAAAATCTGTCGAACATTTGTTCGTGCCGGTTCAAGTCCGGCTACCAGCATTGGTTTATTGGGAATCCACGCTTTCAGTTCGCGGCTGAAGTGGATTCTTTTTCTTTGCCCAAAAGCCCTATAATCGCATTGGCGGAAGAAAGCTTCTTGTTAAAGTCCATATGCGTATAGATGTTCGCAGTGGTAGAGATATTGCTGTGCCCGAGCCATTCCTGGATTTCCTTCAGGCTTACCCCATGTGAGAAAAGCAGCGATGCGCAGCTGTGCCTCAGATCGTGGAAGCGTATTTTGCGGAAATCATTCTTGTCCAGCATCAGACTGAAGTGCTGCGTCACAAAGTCAGGACGGATCAGCTTTCCAATGGGGTCAAGGTAAATGTATTCCAGATACTCCGTGCAGTAGCTTTTTCCGCAGACTCTGCGCTGTTCGGCCTGCTCTTCCTTAATCCGAAGCAATATCTCTCTGAAAGGAGCCACCAAAGGCAAGGTGCGTAGGCTTGACTTGTTCTTCGCCCTGTCCTTTGCGATGGTGATAAACTTGCCGTTTACGGTGGCCTGTGTCACGATATGCCGGATGGTGATGGTGCCTACATCAAAATCAATGCAATTCCATTTCAGCCCTACCACCTCGCTGCGCCGCAGCCCGTAGAAGCTCGCCGTAATTACCGCAAATTCCAACGGGTCGCCCCGAAAGAGCCGGAATAATTCCTGAAGCTCGTCTTCGCTGTATGCGCTTCCGGAAAAGGTATTTTTCTTAGGGCGTTCCACGCGGTCAGCGGGATTGGAATTGATCAGCCCAATCTGATAGGCATATTGCAGACACTTACGGATGTTTGCATGCCTGTGGATTACCGTGTTGGTTGTGAGCTTCTTCTCCAAAATCTCATACTGGTAATAGTCCTGAATGACATTCGGGTTATTCTCCAGATCCTTGAGTGTAAGGTGCTTCGGCTCAAAATACGGGACAATGCAGTGCTTGACAGTTTGTTCATAACTGCCATAGGTGGTAAGTTCAATGCTCCTCTTTACCATTTCCAGCCATTCCAGGATGAAATCACAGAATGGAGGAGACTCATCCCCGGTTTCCTTGCTGGTGTTTTCAGCATTTCCAGCTACTACCGTTTCCTCTCCCGCTGATTCTTCCTTGTCGTCACAGGATTCAGGCAAAAAAGACTGGCGGGCGGCGGTCAGCATCCTTTCCGCATTGCGCTTGTTGCCTTTTACCTCTAACCCGGTTGAAATGGATTTGGTCTTACGCTTTCCGTTCTCATCCTTATAGCTCAAAATCATTTGATAATATCCATTCTGGATACGCAGATGTCCTGCTACCATTCGTCTAACCTCCTTTTCGGTAAACAGCTCCCATCTGCCTTGATAAGAGCTATTATAAACGTACAAGCCCTAAAAGAAAAGGGTTATTCGGATAATTCCAAATATTTTAGTACATGTACTTTGGCGATTCTATATGTCCCTTCTATGTGGATGCTCTTTATTTTTTCTTCTTTCAGAAGCTTGTAGGCCGTCTTCGTGCTGATACCGAGCATTGCGCTTAACTGCTCTACATTGACTATATCTGGATAATCAGTAAAAAGAACCTGATGGTTCATGTCTTCTTTGCTCATAAAATTCCTTCTTTCCAAGTTAGTATGAATTATAAGTTTCCCAATCAGCCGTACTATAGAGGTGCAGCAGATCAGGTGTTTTTCCTTGGCCGCCCCCTTGGTCGCTTTGGTTTGTCTTCCGCTGGATTTTTCCTCGGCCTGCCCCGCTTTTTAGGCGCTGGCTTAGGAATCGGCTTTGAAAGACCAAGGGCTTCCAGCTCATCAAATACATAACCCAGCGTATGTCCCCAGAAACCATCATCTGTGGCAGGCTCTTCTGGCGAGTCAACCATGCGCCATGCACTGGAAAGATCATCAAGCAGCTCGCCATAAGATACCTTTTCTAACAGCCCGGTTTCCCGCGCTTTGCGCAGCATACGGCAGGTGAGCACCGTGGAAATGAAGTTTATAAACTCTGAGCCAAGCAGCGAGAAATCGCCCTGGACTTCTGTCCTGTCAAGGCATTCGTCGCTCTTGTAGCGGTTGAACACCAGCTCCAGCAGCCACCGGTCGTCATAGCAGAGATAGGCAGCCCTGGGATCGATATCCTGGTCTGACTCGAACACGATCACCCCAAAGACGCGCCGCTTCTTTTCATACGCGTCAGGGCGGAAATCGTTCTGTTTCTCCCTGCGGGCCAGGTAGGAGGCCTCCTCTGCTGAAGCTTTCCTTGCAGACCTGTAGGCGTAAAGATAGCGGCCTCCCTGAATCGGGCACTTCCTGTACAGGACATGGTCGTCAATGCCGGGGAGCACGCCCTCGAAAGAGAGCATGTCATTGTTGGCGATCCTGACATCGTTTCTTTTTATCGGCGTCAGGAAGTGCAGGTCAAGCCGTTCCTCCAGCTCCTTTTTGATCTGGCTGAGCGGGAATCCTTTGCCGGAGACGATGATTCCCCTGGGGATGTCGTTATCACGTATAAAAGCGGCATAGGAACTGGCATCAATGCTGTTGCCGGGGAACTCTTGGCAAAGGATGTGTTTTACAATTTTTAGAACTGAAACTTCGCAATTCCGTAAATCGGAATCGTGATTATATTATTGGCTTTTCCGCCGCAGGTGCTGCCTTTTGCATACAGAACGTAATCCGCTTTTTTCTTCTCCAATGCTTCCGCTGCAGTCTTTCCGCTGTTTTTTCCTGCTTTTACCTCAACCGCATATGTCCTTTCCGATGCCAGCCCTTTTACATAAAAATCAATTTCGCCGTTGCCCAGGGTCGCAAAAGCAGGGGTTTCCAGCGCAACCTCGCTGGGATGAGCAATCCGGCGCCTTAAATCAAGATAGACAAAGTTTTCGTTTAGAATGCCGGATACCGTAGCTTTTGGCGCGCCTGACTTTGTGAGAAAATAATTTGTAAGCCCTACGTCCAAAAAGTAGCACCTTGCCTTGGCCTTGAAATCCAAAAGGCTGCATTCAGGCAGCTTTCCGGCAAACCCTATGACCCCGGCGCTATACAGCCAGTCAATGGCCCTGTTTACCGACACCTTAGTTATATTGCTGGAATAATCTTTCACAACAATGCCCTGGAGCTCCTCGCTGAAGCTGTCTTTGTCGAATCCTTTCTTCTCTTTGGCCAGAATGCGGGCAACACCGGTAAAAATATTCTCGTAGACAGCGGCATCCAATATGTCTTCAAAATACCTTCTGCTCTCATTGGTAAACAGACGGATGATTTTAAGCAGCTCTGCCTGACAGTCCTGCAAGGGCGCATTTTCCAGATATTTCAGGACAACGCTGGGATACCCGCCAATCGCGCAGTAATCGTCATATAGCTTCTGCAGCTCCTGATAGGTTTTCGTGTCGCTCCCTCCGTACAGGCTCATCTCCTCATACAGCTCAATGCGGTCAAGGGCTGTCAGGAATTCTTCGAATCCAAGCGTGCGGATTTCAAGATAATCCAGGTCACCGGAAGAATACTTGAACTCCTTTTTTAAAATTCTACCCAAATAACTCCCCGTAATAATGAAGTCACATTTCAGCGTGCGCGTGAATTCCCGGATGCGGTTGTAAATGTCCGCCGATTCCTGGATTTCATCAACTATTACAACCGTGTAGTCTGAATCCTCAAAATCAGGCTGGTGCCTTTTTATCAGTTCATAGATTGGATTCTGGTACCTTTTCCCCGTTTTCATTTCCTGCCATAGTTCCCGGTACTGTTCCAAAAAAAGTTCCCCGGAAAGATCCATCAGGTTTATATATATCTTTTGTCTGTACTGTTCATCCGCAAATCGGTTTACAATATAGGTTTTACCTACCTGCCTTGCACCGGATACTTCCAGGGTGGAATGATTCGGGCGCTTTTTCCAGGCCGTCAGCTCGTCATACGCTTTCCGCTTCAGGTACATCGCAACCCCTCTCCTTTCTGCTTGCGCAAAGTTCCATTTCCATATATTTCAGGCTTATTATACAACGGAAAAAGCATAATTGGTAGGTTTTATAATAATTTTCCTATCTGGCTCTCATGCTCCGGATTCATTGCCGCGCATTGCTGACTGTGTAACAGAAATCCGCTCTGAGCCTCCCACATTTCCCTGTAGAGACCCTTCTTCTCCAGCAGCTCCTCATGGGTGCCCTCCTCCGCCAGTCTGCCGCCCTGCATCACCAGGATGCGGTCTGCCAGCCGGGCCGAGCCCAGTCTGTGGGATACGATGACTGCCGTCCTTCCCCGGGCCATCTCCAGGAACCTGTGGTAGACAGCGCTTTCCGTCAGGGCATCCAGAGCCGCCGTGGGCTCGTCCAGCACGATGATTTCATGCTCCCGGTACCTTCCCCGGGCAATCGCCACCTGCTGCCAGAGTCCGCCGGAGAGCTCCACGCCGCCGAATTCCCGGGAGAGCATGACGCTGTCGCAGTTTCTGACCATCTCCGAATCCAGTCCGGTGCCCGCCAGCAGCTCTTCGGGTTTTCCGGTGCCTGCGAAATCGCTGATTCTCACATTTTCGGACAGGGTCATCTGGTAGCGTCCGAAATTCTGGAAAACCGCCGACATGTGCTTCTGGTACGTCTCCGGATTCACGGCATGGGTCTCCAGCCCTCCGATGGCGACGCTGCCGGAAGTGGGCTGGTAGACGCCCAGCAGCAGCTTGGCCAAAGTGGATTTCCCCGCGCCGTTCTCTCCCACGATAGCTACATGCTGCCCCTGGGGAATCCGGAGACTAACTTCCTCCACGGAAAGCCGCCCCGCATCGGGATAAGCAAAAGAAACTCTGTCCAGCACGATTCCCTTGCTGAAGTCAAGTGCGGCATATTTTTCAGAAATCGGCGTTTCTGGAGTCTGTATTTCGCTTATTATTCTATGTTTTTCCGTTCTCCTGTTTTTCCTAAAAAATTCGCTCTGCGCAAAACGGCCGTCATCCGCCGCATCCCCTACAGCACTCCCATTTTTTGCAAAATTCTCATTTTCCACGGAATGCCCTTTTTCCACGGAATGCCCTCTTTCCGTTTTCCCGCTCCTCTCCAAAAAGGCCACGAAATTCGCCACCTCCGGAAGCTCCGCCACGGTGCTGCCGATGAAGCCGCACACCATGGCGAACATCATGTCGAACAGCTTATTCAGGGAATTGTAGACGGCGGCAAAGGCCCCCACGGACACGCTCCCGTTCAGCACGCTGGCCACCAGCAGAACCAAAGCCCCCAGATAGCCCGTCAGGCTCACCGTATTCTGGAGGAGGTTCAGCAAGTTGGACTGGGTCTTCACCCGGACTTCCTCCCTGCCCAGGCGCTCCCACTCCCCGGCGGCCTTGCCGAAGAAAAAGCCCGCGGCCCTCAGAACCCTGGTCTCCCGGAAATACTGTCTGTCCGTGACGCAGCCCTTGTAGGCCTGGTAGCGTCTGCGCAGCGGCGCGGCGGTGTCCTCAAATTTCGCGTATATGTTCCGCTGCATGTACAGCGTGACCCCCGAGGGCAGGAAAGCGGCTGCGATGCAAAGCAGCAGCCAGGGATTCAGGGATTGCATATAGAAGCACAGGAAAATAAGGTACGGCGGAACCATGTCAACGATTCCAATCAAATGGAACACAAAGGCTCCCGCTCCCTCCAGCCCTTTCTCCGCTTTCCCAATCTCGTCCAGCCCGGCGCTGCTCTCGAATTCAATGGGGGCAAGGCCGGAGATGACCTTATGATAGGCAGACCGGAACTGTTCCCCGCAGATCCGCAGATACTCTCCCAGGATATAGTTGAAGCCTGTGTTCAGCAGCTGATTGCCGATGATGCCCGAAACATACAGCAGCGCCCACAGCAGCAGCCCTCTGCTCATTTCCCCTTCCCTCGCCGCGTCCACCAGGGCATCCACGAATCTGGCCAGCAGAATCGTATTTACCGCCAGCACCGCCGACTGTAAGATGCCGAACATGTTCACCGCCCAGAACCGCAGCGGGGCGGCCCGGTAGGCCATGGGGAGCATGACCCGGGCTGTGTGCAGACCTGTGACCTTTCTCATAGATACCACTCCCTTTGCTTTTCATACATTTCGCTGTAAATCCCCTGTTTCTCCATCAGCAGGCTGTGGCTGCCCTCCTCCATGACTCTGCCGTCCTCTATCACGAAGATGCAGTCGCTCAGCCAGGTGGCTCCCAGCCTGTGGGTGATCATGATGGTGGTTTTATCCTGGTTCATGTCAGAAAATTGTCGGTATACCGTCTGCTCCTGAACGGGATCCATGGCGGCTGTGGGCTCGTCCAGGATACGGACGGATGCCTTGCTGCACTCCATCCTGGCCATGGCCACCCTCTGCCATTCCCCGCCGGAGAGGTCAACGGAAATCTCGGAGAGCTTTCCCAGCTCCGTGTCCAGGCCATCTGGCAGTTTCTTCAACAAGCCCTCCAGCCCCGCCCTGGAAGCCGCCTGGCGGACTCTGTCTGCCGCGGGCTCTGCACACAATCCGTCTCCTGATTCCACTGTCTTCTTCCCATTTGCGCTCCGGACGCCGGCACCAACCGTTTTCTTCCCGGCATCCATTTTACCTTTCAATCCGGCTTTTTGGGCTGGCCCGTTTTCCCCGGAACCAACTCCCCCTTCGGGCCGGCCGCTTATGGCAGCCGCATTCTGCATCGCCCTGTCACCCAGCGCGATATTTTCATAGACGGACACCGGATACCTGGCATAGTCCTGGAAAAGCACCGCGAACATGCTCCATATCTGCCCGGGGGCGTATTCTCTGATATTCCTGTGGTTCAGCAGAATCTCTCCCCCGTCCGGCTCGTACAGGCGCAGGATCAGCTTCACTATGGTGGACTTCCCGCATCCGTTCCTGCCGGCAAAGGCGTAGTGCTTTCCCCGTTCTATCCGGAAGGAGAGGTTTTTCAGCACCTCCTTTTCCGTCCCCGGATACCGGAAGCTCACATGGCGGAATTCCAGCGTCTCAAAGGCCGTTCCTTCCGCCGGTATGTCCGTCTCCGGCTCCGCGGCCACGGGCATCTGCAGCACGGTATTGAAATCCCCCAGCATGCGCCTGCCCTTTGCCATCTCTTTCAGCATCCCCGGGAACTGCCAGGTGATGTTCTGGGTCATGGACATGAAGGCAGTCACCAGGGACACAAAGAGCCCCACGGATATCCGCCCCTGCAGAACCGGCGTCACCAAAGTAAGGATGACCAGCACGGATATGCCGATGGCTATGTATGCGCCCAGGTTCATGCCGATGAGCCACCTTTTGCTGGTTTTCCGCTCCAGCTTTCTGGCTTCTCTGCTCTCTTTCAGATAAGCTTCATCGATGCTCCCGCCGTATCCGAACAGCATCCGCTCCTGGGCCAGGGTGCGGTTCTTCAGGATGTCCCCATAGTACTCCGCCTTTCTTCTGCGCAAAGTCACCTCCGCCCGGGCTTCATACTGCCGCTCCCCGCCTTTCACGGCGAAGATGCCGAAGCAGACCAGCAGCCCGGTGATGACGGCGGACACCCACGCCGGGGCCTGGGTCACCAGCACCGCCACCAGGCTGACATTGGAGACCAGGAATCCGCCCAGCTCCAGATAGCCCTCGATGATGCCCGAGAGCAGTCCCTCCGGATCCTCTTTCACCCTGGAAAGGATGTCCTGTACCCTGTCGTCCTCCACCTTCTCATAGGGGAGGGCCGCTATCTTCTGCGCCACCATCCTGTCCATGACCGGATAGGTCCGGCTCCACTGCTTCGTGCGCAGAAATGCGTACAGGTTGCTCCCCACTTCCCGCACCAGCATCAGGAGCGCAATCAGGGCTGCGCTGCCAAGGGCCCCTTTCTCTCCCTGGAAAGACATGTCCAGAACCCTGTCCACGAACCGGGCGCTGGCAATCACGGTCAGGAAAGGCAGCAGGGAGAACAGGATTTTCAGCAGATACATCCCCAGGGTGGCCGCCGGGGCATGGCGGAAGTAAAAGGCTGCTGACTGCCGCAGGCCAAAACTGACATTTCTGTCATATATTTTATCGGAACCTTTCTGATAATCGGTCATTCTATCAGCCCTTTTACCCCTCCCATGAAAAATCCTACATAATTGTCTTTGTATTCCGCATATTCCGCGGCAAAGCTCAGAACGGCCAGCAGCATGCTCAGTTTCCCTATCTGGGTCAGTTCATAAGTCGTCACCTGGCTGCCGTCCACGTCAATCGTCTTTACCCAGAACAGTTTGCTCTTCTCCAGCTTTTCCTTCAGCGACGCTTCTTCCTGTATGCCGCAGCGGCTGCGGAGGGTGCGGAGCGTAAAAAAGGTAAGGCTGCTTCTGCAGATTTCTTCCAGCGCTTTTCGGAACTCTTCATCCCCCACCAGGTTCAGGACTTCATCCAGCCCCTCCTGCTTAAAAAGTTCCTGCCATCCCTCCTGGGGCTTCCTCAGCAGCAAGGCACCCAGCTTCTCCCGGTAGTACGCAATGCCGTGGCCTTCCATCACAGCGCTCCTCATATGGTCATCTTCTTTCAATCCTCTCCTGTATTCTGCCATCGCTCTGTCGTAATCTTCCCATCGGTCAATGTCTCTGAACGAACAGGCTCCCAGCTCTTCGGCGACTGCGCCGCAGCATCTGTCCAGGACTTTGTCGGGAGCGCTTTTCCTCATGATGTCCCCTCTGCCGAACAGGTCGTCAATCCTGCACCGGAAAATGTCCGCCAGCACCGGCAGCAGGCTGATGTCGGGCATATTGACGTTGCCCTCCCACTTTGAGACGGACTGGGGCGACACGCCAATGATGCCCGCCAGCGCCTCCTGTGTCATGCCCTGTCTCTTCCGTAGTGTTGCAATGGTTTCGCCTATTGTGCTCATGTTCTGTTCCTCCTCTTTTTGGTTTTGATATCCTCTCAGAATCTCCGGGCCGCATATCACACTGCTTTCCTGAACTCCTTTGAGCCCGTTCCCCCGCTTTTCCAGGTGCCGTCCAGCCCAATGCCTGATTCTGCTTCCTGAAAATTCCGAGAGCCTATTTTGGTGAAATATTCTTTCTGCACCTTTATCATAACAAAATGCAGCCCTTTTATCCATATACCAAAGGGCAAGCAACTCGCGCAATCGGTTGGTTCCTCCCTCTCCGGAAACGGGACTGCCGCCTGTCCCTCCGGGTCCTGGCAGCCAAAAAGGCCGCTGGCTTGCAAGGGAAAGTTTCCTTGCGGGCCCGCGGCCTTTTCTTGCTAATCTCATCACAAGAGCGGCGACAGTCAGTTTTTTATTTCTGCCTTATACCTATCGGCAATATCGGACGGCCCGCAACTATCAAGCCAATCTCTTTCAGGTTCTCTATCTGCTCTCCAATAGCCAAAGGAGGCTGATGCTGCTTTAATTCCCCCATACAATCTTCTCCTTAAAAGTTAAAAGACCCAACGTGGTCCGCATCGTTGAGAGGCGTGTTGGGTTCTGTTGGAGTTATTATACGCAAAAAACAAGCAAATTGCAACTCTTTTTTCAAAACTCCAGAAAAAAATGACAAGGCCGTCATTGCACCCTACAGTTCAAACCGCTCCGCCAGCTTCTCCCAGGCGGACTCCGGCATCTGGTCGATTGCCCCGACTCCGGCTTCTTTGGCTTCCTTCTCCATGGCCAGGATGCAGTGATAGAAATAATTGACTCCCGTCACCAGGCTCTTCTTGATTGCCCGGTTCAGAACCATGCCGAATTCGTCCACGCCGCTCTCCGAGAAGGCCCTCAGGTATCCGTCCACATCGTAGGGAATGGACAAGAATGCCGGCTCCCATTTTTCTGACACTCCTGTCAGTATGGCGAACTGGGCATGCCGCCCTACGTTGTCCACGGCGAAGCCCAGGGAGCCGGGATTGATGTAGGTCTTGCCGTACATGCTGTCGATTTCCTGGTGGTGGCTGTGGCCGCCCAGCAGATAGGGGTAGGGCAGTTCCTTCAGGACTTTCTCCTTCAGCCCCTCCTCCTCATGGACATTTCCCCGCACCCTGCCGGGGGTGCCGTGACAGAGATACAGCACAGGGCACCCCTGAATCCGCAGCTCCCGCTCCGTGGGAAGGGTCTTGAAAAACGCAAAATCCTCCGGGCGCATGTGCTGCAGCGTATAGTACAGGGTGCCGTTGGCGGAGGACGGCTTCCAGCCCGCTTTGTTCCCCACATTGTCCAACAGGTAATCCTCTCTGTTCCCATGGATCATGTAGCACTCATGCTCTTTCCGCATCTGATACAGCAGCTCCATGGTTCGCTCCGGATAGGGACTGTCCGTCACATAGTCCCCCAGGCAGATGATGCCATCCACCGGATGCACTTCTATATATTCCAGAAAGGCTTCCAAGGCCTTATAGTTCCCGTGGACATCGCTGATAAGCGCCAACTTCTTCATCCCGACAATCTCCTGTTATTCTTCTTTGATTTCTGTCTTTTCCCTTATTCCAACCATCTGTACAATCTGTAGCCAGCTTCCACATCTGCCAAATCGTTCCTTTGAGCGCTAACTACAGGGGGCATTTACGATACAACTCGCCACCTCTTGTATTTCACATTCATGAACCTTGGTCTCGGAATCATAATTTACCCCTACCAATAAAATTTTCCCTCCAAAATCAATCAACGACTCCGGATATTTATTTTGCTGAATCTGCGCAATCGCCCCTTGCGCAGACTTGTTCCACTTGAGTTCCACCACCAACGCGGGCTTATCCGAATGGTTCCTACGGGGGACGTATACGATATCGGCATATCCTTTTCCTGTAGGGAATTCCCTGACCATCATATAATATTCTCTGGCACAATACAACGCCAGCGCAATCGTGTAGGAAAGCGCGTTTTCATTATTGTAAGTCAAAATAGAAGTTTCCAGATGCGCCGCTTCCACCCCTGCCGCCACTTCCTTTTCATCCTGTCTCAATATGGCAAAAAGCAGCCTTTCCGAGTTCTCCAGCGCGTTTGCTATAGCCACCCATTCAGATGTCCTCACTGCTGCTGCAAATACACCTGCGACTTCGAAATTAGGGATATGCACCTCTTTCTTTTTGAAATCATAAGTCAGATATCCCAGATGAATCAGCAAAGTCAGGATGTCATCCGCAATGTGGAAAGTGCTCATGTCATTGCTGAAAGACTCCGTATTCACCCTGACGCTGTCCCCGGCCAGGAGTCTTGTGACAGAATCTTTCAGCCCATCAAAATTCATCATGATATAGGTCTTCAGCGCTTCAAAGGTTTCCGTCTGGTTCCAGTAGCTATCATAACAGTGACTTAGCATGGAACTTACCACTGATTTGGGGCTATAGATATGTTCCCCCTCAAGGCTGTAGCCATCATACCACCGTCTGGCCTCCTGGAAATCCATATGATATGCTTCGCACAAATCTTTGACTTCCGGCTCCGTAAACCCCGCAAATCTGGCCATTTTTCCCGGATTTGCCATAGAGTACTCATCAAACATATTCAATGCCGAATGGGTTCCATACTTTTTTATCGGGAGGATTCCAGTCATATATGCCAGCGATACATAGACTTGATCCTTTAACAGCACCCGCAGGAAATCCAGGTACTGTCTCTGCTCCTCCGCATGGTTCTTTCTCTCCCTGAAAATACAGTCCCACTCATCTATGATGAACACAAACTTATCTCCCGTCTCCTGAGTAATGCTCTGCAGCACCTCAATCAGATCTTCTCGGTCGATATAGTCGATATGGGGATATAAATGCAGCAATTCTTTCAGCAAATATCGGCTGATACGCGCCAGCATGGCTGTCAAGTCAGACGAACGGCTCAAAAATGACTGCATATTCAGAAAGACCAAATTATATTCATTCATATATCGCAGAAATGTCTCATCCTGGCTGATTCGATAGGGACGGAACAATTCTTCCGATTCAATCCCACGACTATAATATGCCGCAAGCATATAGGCTGCCATAGACTTTCCGAAGCGTCTGGGCCTGCTGACACAGATATATTTCTGTTCTGTATTCAGACATCTGTTTGTATAGGCAATCAATTCCGTTTTATCCACATAGATTTCTGAAGAAACCGCTTCTGCGAAACGCTGACACCCCGGATTCACATAAACTCCCATCGCAATCCCTCCTATTCCAGTTCCGCATCTACCCCGCCCATGCCAAGACATGGGCAGAGAATTTCCGACCGCAAAGAACATGCGTCCGTAAATCCTCTGGGGCACTGGACGGGGCAGATGCTGTTCCAGTTCCGCATCTACCCCGCCCGCCCACGCCTCTCCTTTTTCCAGTATAGCACAACGATTCTGAAATATCCAATTTTGATTTCGCTTTCTTACAGAATTCGTAAACGGCCGCATAAGACAAACAGGGCTGCCAACCGACAACCCTGTCATATTTCTCAAATACTCTGTATAAATCTGTCAAAAGCCGCCTGGCCCTCCGGGGTCCGCTTGTACACACCTGCGTCCTCCAGCACCTCCATGAACACCAGGCCGATTTCTTTCTCAATGACGCTGTCGATGTCAGATGCATCTATCTTGTCATACTTGGGCGCAAATTCCTCCACCCAGTCCGCATGCTTCGCCAGCAGCTCGTCCGCCCGCAAATCCGCACCGGACAACATGGCGGCTTTCAACTGCGCCATCTCCTCCTTCAGCCGGGCAGGCAGCACGGCCAGTCCCATCACCTCAATCAGGCCGATGTTCTCCTTCTTGATATGGTGGAGCTTCGCGTGGGGGTGGTAGACGCCCAGGGGGTGCTCCTCGGTGGTGATATTGTTGCGCAGCACCAGGTCCAGCTCGAAATTCTCCCCCCGCTTCCTGGCGATGGGGGTAATGGTATTGTGGGGCTCGTTATCCGTATAAGCGTACACAAATGCGCCTTCATCCGTGTATTCCCGCCATTTCTCCAATATCCTGTCTGCCAGCCCAATGATGCGGTCGCTGTCCGGCCCGTTCAGGCGAATCACCGACATGGGCCATTTCACCACACCCGCCGAAACATCCTCAAAGCCCTCCACAGCAAATGTCCTCTCCACAGGGGCCTTGGCCATGGCAAACTCATAATGGCCGCCCTGGAAATGGTCATGGCTCAAAATGGAGCCGCCCACAATGGGGAGATCCGCGTTGGAGCCCACGAAATAGTGCGGGAACTGCTTCACGAAATCGAACAGCTTGCAGAACGCGGCATGGTCGATTTTCATGGGCACATGCTGGAAATTGAACACGATGCAGTGCTCGTTGTAGTACACATAGGGCGAGTACTGGAAGCCCCACTGGCTGCCGTTGATTGTCACCGGGATGATGCGGTGGTTCTGCCTGGCGGGATGGTTGATGCGGCCCGCGTAGCCCTCGTTCTCCCGGCAGAGCAGGCACTTGGGATAGCCGGACTGCCTGGCGTTCCTGGCGGCGGCGATGGCCTTGGGATCCTTCTCCGGCTTGGACAGGTTGATGGTGATGTCCAGGTCGCCGTATTTCGTGGGCGCAATCCATTTCATATCCCTGGCGATGCGGTATCTGCGGATGTAATCGGAATCCTGGCTGAGTCTGTAATAATAATCCGTAGCCGCCCTGGGGGATTCCGTCTCGTACAGCTGCCGGAATCTGCGGATGACCTCGCTGGGCCTGGGCATCAGCATACTCATAATCTTCGTGTCGAACAAATCCCGGTACACTACGCCGTTTTCGGCAATGAGACCTTTCTCATAGGCGTAGTCGCACATGCGGTTCAGGATTCCCTCCAGCTCTGCTGCCAGCGCTCCCTCGCCGGAACCCTGCCGTGTCTCCCCGGACGTTCTTTCCCCGAAGCTATGCCGCCTTTCCCCAGAGCAATGCCTCTCTTCCTCGCACATCCCTTCCCCGGGCTCATCAGGATTACACCCTTCCTTCCGGGCATTCATCTGTCTCTCCGTGCTTTCCTCCGGATCCCGGGAAGCTTTCCCGTCCATGTTGTCCCCGCTGTCCATGCCCTCTGCGCTGACCACGCCGTCCATGCCCTCCGGCAGCTCCGAACCTTCGCCAAATTCCTCCAGCCCGAACAGCTCCAGCAGCCGGTTGACCGTAAAGACCACATCCTCCCGGGGCACCAGCCCCGTCCGCACTCCATATTCCACCAGTTCCCTGATATCAGACTCTATTCTCTCCATCTTAGCCACCCTCTCTCATGCACCCTTTCCGTCACATATCCCCAGCCCAGCCGGGAACCTAACCTTTGCCATACCCCGTAGGAAAATATTGTCATCCCTTAGTACATCCCATTCCCGTTAGGAACTGTCGGAAAATAACTGCTACAACTTCTGTAGGAAAAAGCCCTGAAAC
>OFFW01000699.1_pt1 | contig 22997 bp, 19 predicted proteins | sample 1521501 | NCBI WGS metagenome assembly OFFW01 (sample SAMEA3504107, study PRJEB24116) | mouse gut metagenome | biome: mouse gut; feature: mouse-associated habitat; material: faeces | place: Denmark | collected 2011
TAGGTATAAAATGATAAAAGTAATAAAAAAGTTCGCCTTACATGCCAGTAAGGCGAACTTTTTTATATAATAACCGGACATAAAATGTAGACATAAACATCTAACACATTCAGGAATTCATTCTGCCGCGAAGCAATTTGCCATAAATAGAACCTAAAGCATTACGTTTTGCCTTTTCCGGTAGCTTAATGTCATTCTATCCAAAAGATTCCAAATAACCTTTCATCTATTATAACCGACAAAAGTGTTGCAGCAAGCCATTAAACCCACAAAATCGTGCCCCTATGTTCTCAGGCGAAACAAACCTTAAGAAATTCTAAATAATACTAAAAAACCAAGAAAGCCCATTGATTTTTCATCTTACCAAGCTATACTAGATATTGACTAGTAAACAACATAAGCAAAATATAAGAAAGGTCTGGTCTTGTAAAAATGGAAAAAATAAAGAGCCTGTACATGAAATACAGGCATGCTGTTCCCCTGGCAATCTACATGGTCATCTATCTGACATGGTTCGCGTGGCTGGAGGGCCGCAACAGAAGAGACTACACGGTCATCCATGTGGGCATGGACGATTATATCCCCTTCTGTGAGGCGTTCGTCGTCCCGTACCTTTTGTGGTTCGCCTATGTGTCGTTGGTAGTGGTCTTCCTCTTCTTTAAGAATAAACAGGAATATTACCGCTGCTGCACCTTTCTGTTCACGGGCATGACGCTCTTCCTGATCATCTCCACGCTGTGGCCCAACGGCCATCACCTGCGGCTTGACGAGATGCCCCGGGACAATGTGTTCACGCAGGCCATCTCCGTACTGTGGAAGGTAGACACGCCCACGAACCTGTGGCCCAGCATCCATGTGTACAATTCCATGGGCGCTCATTTCGCCGTCATGCGCTGCAGCGCGCTGCGGGAGAAGAAGGGCATCCGGATAGCCTCCGGCATCCTGGCCCTCGCCATCATATTGTCCACTGTGTTCATCAAGCAGCATTCCGTCTTCGATGTGGCCACCGCCCTCGGGCTGGGAACCGTCATGTACATCCTGGTGTACAGAAGGGATCTGGTGCTGGCGGCATGGGCGCAGCGCAGGATGAAGAAGCGGGTCTCCATGTAAAGAGGCCGCGTACATAAAACCATAAAAATGCTCCCGGGGCTGGCGGCTCCGGGAGTTTTCATATCCTTTAATCCAATGCGTCAATCATAAGTCTTTAATCGAAAGGCTTTAGTCAAAAGACTTCAACCAAAAGACTTCTATCAAATGACTTCTATCAAAAGGCTTCTATCGAAAGGCTTCAGTCAAATGACTTCTATCGAGAAGCTTCTATCAAAGGGCTTCAACCAAAAGGCTTCAACCGAAAGACTTCTATCAAAAGCCTTCAACCGAAACCCTCGATTTCAGTTGAACTTAAAAATCTTCTGGCAGATCTTATACCCGCCCACGGAAATCTTCCGCCCTCCCCTGCCCGGCAGGTTCATGGCATAGCCCAGCAGGCCGTTGCGCATCCGCAGGAACAGCTTCCTGTCCTTTGATTTCAGGTACTTCCAGAGCTCCTTCTTCTTCTCCAGGCCCTCCTCTGTGCCGGAGCGGATCAGCAGGACGGAAGACACAGTCGTGATGATTTCCAGATAGTTGAACATATACTGGTAAAGGCGCTTGTTCTTCATGATTTCCGGCTTCCTGTCCACAAGGTAGTCGATCATAATCCTGTTGACCTTAAGCTGCTGGTCGATCCGGGATATCATGACCTCCTCGTTCACCGACTGGTCTTCCCGGCCGATATAATAGCGGTACAGGTTCACGTCCAGGTAATACATGTTCTTCACGAAGGGCAGGGGCTCGAACACGTAGAGGTTGTCCACATAGAAGGTATGCTCCGGCAGCTGCAGGCCGCATTCCTTCAGCAGCTTCGTCCGGAAGATCACGGAGTGCATCAGGATATAATGCCCCTTCATGAAACGGTGGCAGTCGTCCCAGCTCACCATCCGGCCCTCCGGCAGGATATGGCGGTAGTGCATGACCTTCTTGCGCTTCTCGCCCTCCTTCTCGTAGACGAAATTGCAGACCAGCATATCCAGGGAAGGGGCCCCCCCTGCCATCTCCCGCAGGGTGTCCAGCACCTGCAGGTAGGCCTCCTTCTTCACCCAGTCGTCGCTGTCCACCACCTTGAAGTAAAGGCCGGTGGCGTTTTGGATACCCGTGTTGACGGCAGCGCCATGGCCCCCGTTCTCCTGGTGGACAGCCTTAACGATGGTGGGGTATCTGCGCTGGTACTCGTCCGCAATCTCCGCGGTCCTGTCCTTCACGGAACCGTCGTCCACGATGACGATCTCCACGTCCTCTCCGCCCACCAGCAGAGAATCCACACATTTCCTCATGTAGTTTTCAGAATTATAGCATGGAATCGCTACAGATAATAGTTTCACAGTCCTTCTTCCTCCTATGAATGCTCTTTCTTCATTATGAATGTTCTTTCTAATGTCTATTCTTGCCCAGTTTGATGCTCAAATATTTCGTATATGCACCAAAAGCTGAAGGAATCGGATATTTATCCTCTGTCTGCTGCGGTTCGATATAGATCCAGTCCCTGGCAGGGCCGGACTTCTGAACCGGCGTCCCCTCCACGCTGACCATGTACCCCTTCATATGCCACTCCCTGTGGGTAAAGATATGCTTCGCGTCCTCCAGGGGCTGTATGTCCAGGGCTTCCAGCCCGCTATCCGCTAGATAATCGGCCACCTCCTCGGCAGTGCGAAAGCCCTCCATGGAGGGGAACTCGTACATGCCTGCCAACAGCCCTCTGCCCTGGCGCTTCCTGATGGCCGCCTTGTCGCCGTTTCGGACTATCAGGATAGTCTTGTCCTCCACTTGCCTGGCCTTTTTGGCCTGTCTCTTTGGATAGTCCTGCTGAGTGCCCGCCCTGCGGCTGTCGCACAGATCCGCCAGAGGGCATTCCCCGCACAGAGGAGCGCCGTTGGGGAGGCAGACGCAGGCACCTATCTCCATCATGGCCTGGTTGAAGTCCCCCGGGCGGTCTTCGGGCATGATCTCCTTCAGGGCCTGCTCCACCGATGTCTTCACCTTCGGATCGTCGATGCAGCGTCCGTCCTGTTCAAGCCTTGCCACCACCCGCAGGACGTTTCCGTCCACCGCCGGGACAGGGCGCTGGAACGCGATGGAGGCAATCGCCCCTGCCGTATAGCTGCCGATTCCGCTTAAGGTCAGCAGAGCCTCGTAGGTGTCCGGCATGCGGCCGCCGTAGGCCATCTGTATCTGGGCCGCGGCCTTCTGGAGGTTCCGGACTCTATTGTAATATCCCAGTCCCTCCCACAGCTTCAGAAGCGTCTCCTCCTCCGCCTCCGCAAGGGCGCCGATATCCGGCAGCGCTTTCATGAACCGCTCGAAATAGGGCTTCACGGCCTCCACCCTGGTCTGCTGCAGCATGATCTCCGACACCCATACGCGGTAAGGCGTGGGCAGTTCCCTCCAGGGCAGAATCCGTCTGCTCTTATCATACCATTTTAGAAGGGGGATGCATATAGCTCCAAGCTTATTCTTTCCTAAGTTTTTTCTAAATGTTTCATTAATGCAGGGCGCTTCGCCATCCGTCAGGGCGATTGGGACAGGACGGTTCAACGTCATGGAGTCCGGCCTCACCAGACAGTCAAAGGCCAGGATCTCCACCCCCGCCCGGGCCGCTTTGCACAGGGCGTCCGCAAATTCCGGATGGGTGGCCCTGTTGGGGGTGAAGTACCGCACATCCTCCATCTGGACGACAAACAGCACAAAAGCCCGGTAGCCCGCCCCCTTTGCGGCCACCAGCTCCTCCACATGCTTCACGGCCCTCTCCGAGGGGGCATCCGGGAAGCGCACTATGCCTCTGTCCTCCAGGGTGACGCCCTTGACCTCCATGAAAATCCGCTCCCCTCCCGCCTCTATATAGAAGTCGAAGCGGGAGCCTCCATATACTGCCTCCGGCTTCACCAAAGTCACATCCGGGCGGAAGCCGCCGCCCCGCAGCCATTCCTCCACTGCCCGGTTGGGGGCCTGGGAATCCATATTCACCAGGCGCTCCCCCTTTTCCACTGCCACAAGGTCGTAGGCTGTGGAGCGGGCGGGGTTGCCGCTTTTCTCCAGGTAGACGCATGCCCCCTTCTGCAGCAGCTCCCGACACCTGCCGGTATTCTTTACATGGACGGTCTCCACCTGCGGTTCCCCGCCCTGCCCGTCCTGAATCTCCACCCGGGCGATGAACCTATTGGGACGCTCCAGGAAGCGTCCCCTTGTGATATCTCTATATTCCATCTGAAAATCTCCGCTCCTTGTCCGTACTTCACCTGTCAACCTGCACCATGGCTTTTGCCTGGCCGGATGGGCTGCCGTCTCGTCTAAGCCTTCTCCCGATGTCTGGCAGCTCCCTCTGCCCTGCCGTAGGGCACCCGGGCTGCCGGGACGGACTGGGCCGCGCTTGCGGTATGTATGGACTGGTCGTCGAAAAATATCTGCGCCCCGAAGGCCTTCAGGACGTCCCGCTTCTCCAGCCCTCCCAGGAAGAACGCCTCGTCCACCCGCACGTTCCACGACCGCATGGTACGCAGCACGCGCTCGTGGGCCGGGGCGCACCGGGAGGTCACCAGCGCCGTCCTGATGGGGGACTTTTCCGTCCCCAGCTCCCGCTGCAGGTCGGAGAGCTTCTTCAGGAATTTCGCGAAGGGCCCCTCCGCAAGGGGCTCCCTGGCGCGGCTGCGCTCGTTCTCCTCAAAGGCGCTTAAGCCCTTTTCCTTGAAAATCATCTCCGATTCGTCCGTGAACAGCACCGCGTCCCCGTCAAAGGCGATGCGGATTTCAGGATATGTCCTTGCCTGCATGGGTATCACCTGTGCCTTGCCTGCTGTCTCCGGGTGGCCCTCCGCCTCGCCATGGCCCGCTGTCCGGGGCTGCGCCGGGGTGCCCTGCGCCCTATGCTCCGTGCAGATGATTCCCGCCGCGATGCCGCTGTCTATGGCGCTGCGCACATCGTCCTCGTAGGCGGATAGGAACAGGTCTGTATGGAAGGCCGTGAGGTAGGGAGCCAGTGAGGCTCCGCTCACCAGCACCGAGCGGGTGATGTCCAGGCCATAGTGGGCGATGGAGTTGAAGACCCGAAGCGAGCTGTCCGGGCTGTTACGGGACATGATGATGACCTCCACCAGATCCTCCCCTTGCCCGTATTCGTTCAGCCTAAGCAATGCTTTGATCAGGCCGAAGCCAGGCCCGGGCTTTAGGATGTCCTGCTCATGCTCCACCTGGTAGCTGCAGTACGCCTCCAGCCCCTCCCTCTCGAAGATACCGTTCTCTATGGTCAGATCGAAGAGGGCCCTGGATGAGACCCCTATCACCATTTTCCTGTCCAGATGTACTGCCATATGCCTCTCCTTTCCTGATTCCATGCCACATGGTTCCACGCGCCATGCTGCCGCGCTTGAAACCGTCTGCGCTTATCGCTTCGCAGAGGAGAGGCCGGGGCTCACCGCAGCCGGTTGCACTCGTATCTCTCCAGGGTCTGCAGACAGGTCTTGAGCGCCTCATACCGCTCCTCGGTATCCCCGTCGTCGATTTCTATGTCACAGGCGATGGCCATGGTGGTAATCATTCCATCCGTGATCCTGTGATGAAGGCCGGCCAGGATGTTCAGCCGCTGCTCATAGCTGTCGGCATCCAGAAATTCCATCACGAAGGGATCTAACGCTTCTGCGGCAGACTCTGCGCCGGATGCTTCCTCGGCATCGGCCCATTCCTCCACTCTGGCCGCTGTCCCTGTACCGCCAGCCACGTACCCCGGCTCCGCCCCGATTCCGCCAGCCACGTGCTCCGGCTCCGTCCCGATTCCGCCAGCCACGCAGTCCCCGGGTTCCGGTTCCGATTCGGCCCGCTGCCTCTCCGCCCCCGGCCCCTGGAGCTCAAAGCGGAATTCCTGCCCGACATCCGGATACTTCTCCCTGTCCACCCTGCTCACGAACATATCCAGCGGCCTGGCATAAATCCTGAAATCCCCGTAGAGCGCCTGATAGATCACAAGCTGCTCCTGCGTCTCGCTGTGGGTCGCGATAGCCGTCACCTGATACAGATTTCCTTTAAAATGCTTATAGATTTCCTGTGGTCTTGGAATAAATGACATTTCCGGAAGCTCCTTTCTGGTTCATATTGATTCATATCCATATGTTTCCAATAGAAAGTATACCCCTATTTCTTCCAAATGTCATGCGATTCCTGCGATTCTCCCCTAAAATTCCCTCCCAAAATCCGCGCCGGGCCGCTGCCGCCCGGCCTCACAGGCCCGCAAAAAGCTGCGGCAGAGGATTCGCCCTCTTCTGCCACAGCCATAGCCTTCAATCACCGCGCCTGTCCTTCTCCTCATAGCCCCATCTCCTTTTCAGAACATATGTTCTATCCATATGAACAGGATAAAGCATTTGTCCCCGTTTGTCAACAGCTTCGAACAGGCATATTATATGAAATTATAAGTACCATAGAACTCTCTCAATCCCTCTCCCGCAGGATATCCCCTTCGGCGGGCTCAATAATAATACATTCCGTGGCCGCCGCAGCATCCTCCGCCAAAGCAGCACATATTGCACATCATGAAGGTACAGACCCATCTGGCGCAGAGATTCCCCACCCCTGCGGTGGGATAGCCGTACTGGGCCTGCCTCTGCTCGTACCAGCTGCCTCCGTTCTCGAACTGCTGTACCAGGCTGCGGTAGTCCCCGTTGTCCGGCTCCATGGCCGAAGCCCGCTTCGCGTGCTCCAGGGCCGCCACATTGTTCCCCAGCCCGGAATGGGCGATGGCGCTGTAGTAATACCATCTGGCGTTCCTGTCCCTGGCATCCATGCCGTCCAGAGCCGTCCTGGCTTCTTTATAATAACCGTTGCGGATATAGTTTCCGGCGGAGCGGATATAGTTGTTCTCCTCATAGCCGGTGTCCATCCCCTGGCCGAAGCCGCCGAAGCCGAAGCCCCCGAAAGGGCCGCCGAAGCCCCAGAAAGCCCCGCCTCCCTGGCCGCCCTGGGCCCCGCCGGAAGAGCTTCTGCCGTAACCGCCGGAGGAGCTTCTGCCATAGCCGCCTCCATACCCGGAACTGCCATAGCTGCCTCCGTAGCCAGAGGTGCGCTCCTTCATGATCTGCTGGTATGCCGCCTGGATCTCCTTGAATTTCTCCTCTGCCTGGGCTTTGTTCGGATTGTTCACATTGGCATCGGGATGATACCTGCGGCTCAGCGCCTTATATGCTTTTTTGATTTCTTCCTCGGAAGCATTCCTGCTCACGCCTAACACACCGTAAGGGTCGTACATATTTTCCTCGTTTCCCGGACAGATACCGCCGCCCAAAATTCTTGCAAAGCTTTACTCTATCACGCTTCGGAGCCCATGGATGTCACCCGCGCATGTTCCTTTTTCCGCTTCTCGCGGACAGCCTCATATCTGCCCCAGACACCGGAATACAGGATATTGCGGAGAATCTCCACGTTCTCCAGAATGGGAAGCTTCTCGAACTCCTTGCAGCACTCCGATATCATCATGGTCAGGATCGTCCTGCACTCCTCCTCGAAGTCAGGGCTTGCGTACCGGGGCTTCAGCGGATTCGGCGTCCCCTTCCTGATGTCCTCCTCCACGTCCTCATAGGCGTCGCACAGATAGATGAATTTCCCCAGGAAGAATCCCAGCCTCCGCAGGTTCCCGGCCCATTCGTCCTCCCGCACCGCCATGATTTCCGCCATGACCCTGCCGAACAGCCCCGCCAGGGCATCGATGTCCGTGTCCTTTTCCTTCTCCGCATCGGAGAAATCCTGCATCAGCAGGTTTATCTTCCGCACCTTGTCCGCGTAGATTGCCTTCAGCCTCCCGGCCTTTCCCTCCAGGAGCCTGCCGTAGGCCAGCTTCAGGATCTTCTTCTCATCCTCCCAGTCGTCCTGGCATTTATAATAGGCGAACAGCATGTTCATGTCCGCCGCGTACTCCGTGAATACGTTCCTCCTGGTCTCATGGCTCTCGAAGGGATGGACGATGCACTTGCAGCTCTCCCGGCAGGTCTGGGGCTCATACAGCCCGGTCAGCAGGATGGCCAGGAAGGTCATGTCATAGCTCAGGGAAAGCTGTCCGCAGACGCCGTACTTCTTCTTCAGATCCCGGCACATGCCGCAATAGTAGGAATGGTATACATCAAATTCCTTGAACTTCATTTCTGCCTTGTTTACAATAATATACCCGAACATCGCAAACCTCCACGGACATCCCGGCATCCCGGAACCAGTCTTCAGCTCTTTTTGATGAATTCATTTCCGCATTTCCTGCAGCTTATGGCAATCCTGCCCTTTCCCTTCGGTACACGGATCTTCTGCTTACAGTTCGGACATTTATAGATATGGTAGTCCTTGTGCTGGGCCAGCTCCTTCTTCTTTTTCAGGAAAAAGCTCCTGACCTTCATCTCGCGCTTCAGATACCACTGGTTCTCCAGAGAACGCTTGCTCACGTTCCTTGAGAACATCCTGAAATACGCATATACCATCACTGCCGTGGCCAGCAGATAGAACGCCCCTCCTCCAATAAAGGAGACCAGCAGACATACAATGGCGACAAACATCAGAAACTGGTTGAAACGATCCGTACCGTAGCGCCCCCACATAAACCGCTGCAGCTTTTCTCTCATGCTCATTCCTCCTCAAAGGCAAAACAATACTTTCCTCCACCCACTATGTAACATTTTAAACTTTTTTGTAGGAAATACAATAAAATAACTATAAAGAAAATTTAAAAAAAGCGCATGACTGCAATTACAGCCATACGCTTTTCCACACTTTTCTTCTGCTGCCATTCACAATCAGCGCAAGTCACTCCTCGCCCGCGATGGCCAGGTTCCGGATCAGCATCGAGGGGGAGCCGAATGTTCCCCGGACGAAATCCAGGTCTTTCCCCAGAACCTCCACACTTTTCAGCAAGTCGAAGAAGTTTCCGGATACGGTAAAATTCTTGACGGGAGCGGCTTTCGCGCCCTCCGCGATCAGAAATCCCCTGGCAGACAGGGAAAAGTCGCCGGTGACCGCGCTGGCACCCGCGTGCAGGCCTGTCAGCTCCGTCACATAGATGCCGTTGTCCGCCTTTCGCAGCAGGTCTTCCGGCACTTTCCCCGCTGTCTTCTCCCCGGCCTCTCCATCGGGCCGGATGTAAAAGGTAAAGGGGCTGACGCCAATGACAGAGGCATAGGAAGGCCTGCCCGCGTTTCCAGTGGACTTCACCCCCGCATTGGCCGCTGTCTTCAGGTTGTGCAGCAGCGTGGTGAGGACGCCGTCCTCCACTACATTTTTGGCGTAGGTGGCAACGCCCTCTCCGTCAAAGCTCCTCTTCATTACGCTGTTGTGATATGACGGGTCGTCCACGATGGTGATGAAGTCCGCGGCGATTTTTTCCCCTTCTTTTCCGTTCAGCAAAGACATTCCCTTCTGGGCCGCCTCCGCGGAGAAGACGGAAGCATATGTCATCAACAGCGTGGCCATGGTCTTGTTGGAGAATACCACCGTGTACTTTCCGCTGGGCACGCTGCCCGCGCCTATGGCGGCCACCGCGTCCTCCACCGCGTCCGCCGCGATGGCTTTGATATCAAAATCCTTCATGTCGCCTAACTTCATCTCAAAGCCGTCGTACATTTCCCCGCTGTCGGCTACCAGAGGCATGGCATAGCACATGGCGCTCTTCACCCTATCCTCCAGATCCAGGCCGTTGGAATTGTATAGGGCATACTTTTCCGCCTCATAGGCCATATAGGCCTGGGTGCCGTCCGTCACTCGCTGATCCGCCCGGTACAGCTCCTTTTGCAGAGCCAGCGCGGCATCCGTCAGCTCGCCGCCTGTGGGCTGGGTTATGCTGCTCTCTTCCGGTGCCGCGTACCGGTCTCCCTTTTCATGGATGAAGGCCTTCTCCTCGCTCTCGATGGAGCCCGCATTGTCCAGGGCCCTGAGCACCAGGGACTTGGCTTCCTCCTCCGTGCAGTTTTCCGTGGAGGCATAGCCCGCCTTCCCGTCCAGGACGCAGCGGAAGCACACTCCGGAGCTGTTCTGTGTGCTGTAGCCCTTTACCTCCTCCTGATAAATCTCCACGGAAGCAGACTCGCTCTCCGTATAATACAGCTCATAATCCGCAATCCCGTTTTCCCGGGCGTATCTAATCACGGCTTCCTTGAATTCCTGATATGTCATCTTAACCTCTCATTCCGCCTGTCATCGGCACATATTCCTGCCCAGTCAGTCCTGGAGCCCCCTAGCGTCCTCCCACTACAATGGAAGAGACTCTGATCAATGGCTGTCCTACATCTGTAGGAATGCTGCCGGAGGAAGCGCCGCACATGCCCTGGGCCCTGGCCACGTTCTTTCCCACCATATCGATATTCATCAGTATCTCAGAGCCTTTGCCGATAAGGCTGGCTCCCCGAACCGGCTCGCAGATCTCTCCGTTTCGGATGACATAGCCCTCGTCCACGGAAAAGTTGAACTGGCCTGTCACAGGGTTCACGGAGCCGCCGCCCATGCTCTTTGCATAGAGACCGTATCCGATGGAAGCGATGATGTCCCTGTCCTCGTCCTCTCCCGCTGCTATGTAGGTGTTGGTCATGCGGGATGTGGGCTCAAACTGGTAGCTCTGGCGTCTAGAGTTTCCGGTGGACGCCATGCCCATCCGGCGTCCGTTCAGCTTATCGATCATATAGTTTTTCAGGATGCCGTTTTCAATGAGCACATTCCTCCGGGCCGGAGTCCCCTCGTCGTCGATATTGAAGGAACCCCAGGCATTGGGAATGGTGCCGTCGTCGATGGCCGTCACCTTCGCATTGGCAATCTGCTCTCCCAGCTTCCCGGCAAACTGGGACTGGCCCAGGGCCACGGAGCTTGCCTCCAGAGAATGCCCGCAGGCCTCGTGGAAAATCACGCCTCCGAATCCGTTCTCAATGGCTACAGGCATGGTGCCCGCTTTGATATAACCCGCGTGCAGCATGGTGACTGCCTGGCGGGAAGCCTCCCTGCCAAGAGCCTTGGGGTCATATTCCTCCAATAATTCCATCCCTTTCCGTGCGCCGTGGTTTACGGCGCCATCCTGGTTCTCCCCATTCCCGCTGGCGATGGAAGAAACGATGACCCTGGTGCGGATCTGTCTGTCCTGGGCGAAGAGTCCCTCGCTGGTGGCGATGAGAATCTTGTGGTCCACCTCCAGGAAGGTGCCGCTGACCTGGCTGATTTCATCGCTGTAGTCCTTTGCCGCCAGACAGGCCTGGCGCAGATAGTCGATTTTTTCCGCGTTGCACACATCCCCGGGCACCACCCTCACTGGGTGGATGTTCCCGAACAGGCGCTCCCTCAGGACGATGTCCCGGACAAGGGGCATTCCCGTAAGGGCATCGGCCACCTTGGAGGCACAGCCTAGAATCGCCTCCGGCGCCAGGGAAGAGGCCGAACCCGACACGCAGCGGGTTCCCTTGAATATGCGGATGCCCACGCCGGAAATCACGGTATCCCCGATTTTGTCCGTCTTGCCGGAGATGATGTTGATGTTTTTGTTCAGGCTGTGCTCCGCGAACACCTCCGCGTAGTCAGCGCCGGTTGCCAGGGCCCGCCGCAGCGCTTCTTTTACCAGTTCTCTTGATAGCATAAATAACCTCCTGTTCCAGTTCCGCATCCGTGGACTGTCTTTATACTGAATACCTATATATAATTCAGGGAGACCGCTCTCACAGTCTCCCTTCCTCATACCATTTTCATCGGCTGCTATACTACGAATCTGTCAGTTTTTCTTCACCTGCTGCGCCACGTCCTTCATGGAGAAGCTGATCCTGCCCATCTTGTCCTTTCCAAGGCAGACTACCGTGACCACATCCCCCAGGGTCAGCACATCCTCCACCCGGTTGATTCTCTCCCTTGCAATCTTGGAAATGTGCACCATCCCCTCCTTGCCGGGGGCGAACTCCAGGAACGCGCCGAACTCCTTGATGCTGACCACCTTGCCCTGGAAGATCTGGCCTGCCTCGAAGTCCGTGACGATGGTCTTGACCATGTCCACGGCCTTGTCCATCATTTCCTTGTCAGTGCCGCATACGGAGACATTGCCGTCATCGGTGATGTCGATTTTCACGCCTGTACGGGCGATGATCTCATTGATGGTCTTTCCTCTCTGGCCCACCACATCCCCGATTTTCTCGGGATCGATCTGGATGGAGATGATCTTGGGCGCGTAAGGACCTACCTCCGCCCTGGGCGCGGAGATGGCGGGCTTCATGCAGTTGTCCATGATGAAGAGCCTTGCCTCGCGGCATCTGGCGATAGCGCCCTCCACGATGGGCCTGGTCAGTCCGTGAATCTTGATGTCCATCTGGATGGCCGTGATGCCCTCAGTGGTGCCCGTGACCTTGAAGTCCATGTCCCCGAAGAAGTCCTCCAGGCCCTGGATATCCGTCAGCAGCACGAAGTCATCGTCCGTATCCCCGGTCACCAGGCCGCAGGAGATGCCTGCCACCATCTTCCTGATGGGCACGCCCGCAGCCATCAGGGACATGCAGGAAGCGCAGGTGGACGCCATGGAGGTGGAGCCGTTGGACTCGAAGGTCTCGGACACCGTGCGGATGGTGTACGGGAACTCCTCCTCGCTGGGGAGCACCGGGATAAGCGCCCTCTCCGCCAGCGCTCCATGGCCGATTTCACGCCGTCCGGGCCCTCTGGAAGGCTTGGTCTCGCCCACGGAGTAGGAGGGGAAGTTGTAATGGTGCATATATCTCTTGCTGACCTCGTTCTCGTCCAGGCCGTCGATCCTCTGGGCCTCGGACAGGGGAGCCAGGGTACATACGTTGCAGATTTGGGTCTGGCCTCTGGTGAACATGGCGGAGCCATGCACCCGGGGGATGATGTCCACTTCCGCGGCGAGAGGACGGATCTGCGTAATCTCGCGTCCGTCAGGCCGTTTATGGTCTTTCAGGATCATCTTGCGCACGGTCTTCTTCTCGTACTGATAGACCGCCTCGCCCAGGATGGCCAGCCATTCCTCGTTCTCCGCGAAAGCCTCCTCCAGCTTCCCGGTGATAGCCCTGATATTCCCCTCCCTGGTCTGCTTGTCATCGGTGAACACCGCTACCTCCATCTCCTGGGGAGGCACGATTCTTTTAATCTCCTCGAACATCTCCTCGGGGATGGCGCAGCTGGTGTATTCATGCTTCGGTTTGCCGCACTCGGCCACGATCTTGTCGATGAACGCGATGATGGTCTGGTTGATCTCATGGGCCTTGTAGATGGCCTCGATCATACGCGCCTCCGGCACCTCATTGGCTCCGGCCTCAATCATGATGACCTTCTCCCTGGTGGAGGCCACGGTCAGGTTCAGATCGCCCTTCTTCCACTGCTCCTGGGAAGGGTTGACTACAAGCTCGCCGTCCACCAGGCCCATCTGGGTCATGGCGCAGGGGCCGTCAAAAGGGATGTCCGAAATGCAGGTGGCGATGGCGGCTCCCAGCATGGCCACAATCTCGGGACGGCATGCTGGATCCACGCTCATGACCATGTTGTTCAGGGTCACGTCATTGCGGTAATCCTTGGGGAACAGGGGACGCATGGGCCTGTCGATGACACGGCTGGTGAGCACGGCGTTCTCGCTGGCCTTTCCCTCCCTCTTGTTGAAGCCGCCGGGAATCTTCCCCACGGCGTACATCTTCTCCTCGAACTCCACGCTTAAGGGGAAGAAATCGATTCCCTCCCTGGGCTTCTCGGACGCTGTGGCGGTGGACAATACCACCGTGTCCCCATAGTGCATGAACGCGCATCCGTTGGCCTGCTTGCCCACGCGGTCGATGTCCACCTTCAGCGTGCGGCCTCCCAATTCCATTTCATAGGTCTTGTACATATTTTTCCTCCATTCCACCGTTTCAACGGCTGTTTATGGCAACAGGAGAGAATCCCCCTGCCGCATGATAAGGAACAGAAGACACCGAAACTACTGAAAAAAATATGCGGAATGCCCGAAGCCCATATCCTTTTCAGCGGTCTCGGAACTTTCTTCTGTTCCCTGTTGCTTTACTCAAGAATAAGCAGACCTGAGCCGTCCTTCGCGCCTCAAGTCTGCTTTCTCTATGATTGTCTTATTTTCTTAAGCCAAGCCTCTCAATCAGAGCACGATATCTCTCGATATCCTTCTTCTTCAGGTACTCCAGCAGACCGCGCCTCTGGCCTACCATCTTCAGCATGCCGCGGCGGGAGTGATGGTCCTTGGGGTTCACTTTCAGATGCTCTGTGAGCTCCTGAATCCTTGCGGTCAGCACCGCCACCTGAACCTCGGGCGAACCTGTGTCGCCGGGCGTCCTTGCGTACTCATTCATGATTGCTGTCTTTTTTTCCTTAGAAATCATTTCTCTCTTTCCTCCTGTCATTATGACCGCCTGACACTAAGACCGAGTCGGAGCGTCCCGTATCCGAGCATCGGCTGTGACGGACATTTCCTGCCTCGTCTTTCACATCCGTTATCATAGCATATCCCTGCAGAATTGTAAAGCGGTATTTCGAATTCTTATACGCTTCCCGTCATGCCGCCTACGGCGTCAGCGCCGTTCTTAACGGCACAGGCAATCCGTGAAAATTAATCCTGAAGGACCCTCACATATTTCACCGGGGTGCGGTAGTTGTAGTTGCTTATCTTGATACCTGTCCGCTCTGTGCTGGCATGTATCACCTGGCCGCCTCCGATGTAGATTGCCACATGGTTGATGTAGCCGCCCTTCCCATAGAATATCAGGTCGCCGGGCAGCAGCTGGTCGGCGGAGATCGACGTTCCCACAGTGGCCTGGGCTGCTGCCACACGGGGCATGGAAATGCCGTACTTCGCGAATATGCTCAGCACGAAACCGGAGCAGTCCGCGCCGTTGGTCAGGCTGGTGCCTCCCCACACGTAGGGGTTCCCCAGGAACTGCTTGGCGTACTCTGTCAGATCCACCCGCACGTCCGAAACGCCCGCGCCGTAGAGCAGCTCTGTCATGGTGATGGCAGTGTCGAGCTTGGTCACCACGTCCACGTATTCCGCGGAGACATACACCTCATCGCTGTCCACGGCCACCTTCACCCAGCCGTCTATGGTCTCCAGGTAATCCAGCTCTTCGCCCTGCCTGATCTGCATCACCACGGGGCTGTTCGTATCCGGGTTCTCCCGGACGTTCAGGCCGTCCGTGTTCGCCACGGCCACCGTGCGGACAAGGTCGTTTGCCATGAGCTTCGCGTCCGGGCCGGTGAGCAGGTAATCCAGGCTCACATACCCCTCCACCTCGCCGGACTGGATATGGGCCCAGCCGTCCGCGGTGTCCAGCACCTCGCAGGCAGCGCCCCGGGGCATCTTCCCCACAAGCTTCCCGTCCAGGGCAGGCACCGCGCGCACGTTCAGCAGCTCGTCCGATATGTTGGAGATGCCGATATTGGTATACCCGTATGACGCGCCCTGGGCCTGGGCCGCAAGCTGTATATATTCCTCCGTGGACAGGCTGGTCTCCAGGACAGCGGTCACACCGGCCGACTGCAGCACGGTTCCGCCGTTCTCGGCCGCAAGCGCCGGGAGGGGCTGCAATGCCATGCAGAGCATCAGACCCGCGGAAGCTGCACAGATTTTCTTCTTCTTTAAATATCCCATGTATATCACTCCTATTGTTTAAGTTCTATTAAATGTTTGACAAAATTATTACGAATTTGTTACATCTAAAAGAGATTATACATGCAGCTTCCCCATCTGTCAACCGTTTCACGGCATTTTTCTTAAATTCCTTTCCGATTCCTTTCTGAATCCCTATCCGATGCCGCCGCTTTACGCGTCCTCCACGTCCCGCTCCGCCGCGATGACGGCGAAGGCGATGTTCGTGGCATGATCTGCCACCCGCTCAAGCCCTGACGCGATATCGGAGAACATCATGCCGGCCTCCGGCGTGCATTCTCCCTTGGTCAGGCGCTCCACATGGGCCCGCTGCATCTCCTTCTCCTTGATGTCCACGCTGTCCTCCAGGGCGATGACATCCTGCATATGGCTCTCGTCGCTCCTGGCGAACATATCGATGGAGTACCGGATCAGCCTGATGACCATGTCCAGCAGCTCCCCCAGCTCCCTCTGGGCCTCCCTGCTGATCGTGAGGCCCGTCTCCCTGCGCTGTCTGGCGGCATCCGCCACGTTCTCCGCATGGTCGCCTATCCGCTCAATGTCGTTCACCACATGGAACAGCGCGCCCAGGCTCTTCAGATCCTCTATGGGCAGGGTGGTCTGGTTGATCTTCACCAGGTAGTCCGTGATGGCATGATTCAGGAAGTTGATGTTCTTCTCCACCTCGTAGACTTCCCTGATATCCTCTTCATCCAGCGTAATCAGGGCGTTCATGGCCCGGGTCAGGTTCTCGCTGGCCAGGGATGCCATGCGGTCCAGCTCCTTGATGACCTCCACCACCGCCGTGGCCGGATTGAAGACAACCTTGTCGCCTATGTACTTGAGCTGGTAGCTCTCTCTGTAATTGACCTTCTCGTCCTCGCCGGGCACGCACAGACAGGACAGCTTCACAATCCAGCCGGAGAACGGGAACAGGATGATCACCTGGAAAATCTTGATCATGGTGTGGGCATTTGCCACAAAGCGTCCGTTGTCCGAGGATACGGACCAAATCAGCTTCATCACAGGCCCCTCCGCCAGGAACAAAATCGCGTACAGAACCACCGTGCCGATCACATTGAACCAGAAATGAATCAACGCGGCCCGCTTAGCGTCCTTTTTGCCCGAGAGGGATGCCAGCAGCGCGGTGGTGCAGGCCCCGATATTGCATCCCAGGATGATGTAGAGCGCGATGGACAGGGACAGGAGATCCTGATTGGCCAGAAGGAGCACGATGCTGACCGTGACGGAGGAGCTCTGGATGACTGTAGTGAGGACCAGGCCCATCAATGTGGCCATGACAGGATTGTGCAGCGATCCTAACAGGTTCACCACCTGGGGCTCCTCCTTCATGCCCGCCATGGAGCTGGACATGGTGCTCAGCCCCAGGAACAGGATGCCGAAGCCTATGATGATGTCCGCAAACTTCTTCACCTTCTCATGCTTGCAGAACATGGCCACCAATACGCCCGCCAGCAGAAAGACGGGGGCATAGGCGGAAAGGTTGAAGGAAACCAGCTGGGACGTGACTGTGGTGCCGATGTTGGCACCGAAGATGACTCCAGCCGCCTGATAGAGATTCATCAGTCCGGCGTTGACGAAGCTGACCACCATGGCCGTACAGGCCGATGATGACTGGATGATGGCGGTGAACACCACGCCCACCACCATGCCCGAGAAGCGGTTGGTGGTAAAGATCTCAAGGATGCGCCTGAGCTTGGCGCCGGCCACCTTTTCTATGGAATCGCTCATCACGCGCATTCCGAACAGAAAAAGCCCCAGGCCGCCTGCCATTGACAAAATGATATTTGCGTTCATCTGATTTTCTCCCGAATCGTTTTTATCTGTCACACTATAACACACACTTCTTAATTTTACGGGAAAAAACAGGAAGTTACAATATATTTCTGCAATATTTTACAAATTATTTTGACAGGGCCTATTTTGAAAGCTCTTTTCGCAGCGTTCCCTGCCAGCGGCGATATCCTCCTGCAGCTGTGCCCGCAGGGCCTCCAGGCCCTGGAACCGCCGCTCCGGTCTGCGGAAGGCCTGAAGGTATACCTCCACCCGCTCTCCGTAGAGATTCCCGGTAAAATCGTACAGATAGGACTCCACGCCCATGACCCTCTCGTCCGTGACGGTGGGCTTGTATCCCACATTGCTGATGGCATGGTAGAGCTTCTCCCCACAGCGCACCTGTGAGAAATAGACGCCATTCGGCGGGAGCAGCTTGTCGGCACCCGGCAGCACGTTCACCGTAGGAAAACCGATGGTCCGCCCCACCTGCCTGCCCCTGACCACCTCCCCGGCGATCATATAGGGCATTCCAAGCAGATGCTCCACGGACTCCATGTCGCCCTCCTCCACTTTCGCCCGCACCAGCGTGGAGCTCACCTCCTCACCGTCCATGCGCACCTTATCTATGGTCTTCACCTCAAATCCAAGCTCCGGCCCCATCCTCTGCAAGAGCGCGGCATTCCCCTCTCCCCTGGCCCCAAAGGACAGATCCGTCCCCGCGGCAAGGAAGCGGGCCTGCAGCTGCCCCGCAAGGATGTCCCTGGCGAAGGCTTCGGGCGGCGTGGCGGCCGTCACCGCGTTCATGGGGAACTCCACCAGGATATCCACGCCCATTCTGCCGAACAAGAGACGCTTTTCCTCTCTGGTGGTCAGCTCCCTGCCGTCAGAACAGCCAAAAAGAACCGCCGGAGGCGGATCGAATGTAAAGACACAGGCGGCAAGGCGGTCCTTCCGCGACAGGATCTCTTCCAGTAGCCGTCTGTGGCCGATGTGTATCCCGTCAAATTTTCCCAGGGCCACCGCCGTCTCCTGCCCAAGTTGTATATCTGTCGTACCGGCAATAATCTCCACTTTTCTTAAATCACTCTTTCTCCAAAAACATCTTCACGGGCCTGTACCATTTCCTGTCAGGCTCATAGGCATAAATGCCCGCGAAGCTCCTGTCAGGCCTGTACATCCTCACCCATATGTCTTTGGCGTATACTTCCCCCTCCGCGGTCTGCTGCGGCGCTATGGCATTGCCATTGTCCAGCAATAAGCAGCTCTCCTGCTTTACATGGAGCGCCGGACAGTCCGCGAACACGCTGTCCACGGGGCGCAAAGCCTGCCTCAGTTTTGCATGGTCCAGGCCCGCATGTCCAAGCATATCCTCGTCCTTCCACCGCTGCAGCTCCCCCAGGGTACAGGCATCCTCCAGGGAGAACATTCCCACTCTGGTGCGCCTCAGGCTCTGCATGGTGCCGCCGCATGCAAGGCGCTCTCCCATATCCGCGCAGAGCGTCCTGATGTAAGTCCCCTTGGAACAGACCACCCGCATGCGCACCACCGGGAGGCTGCACTCCAGGATCTCCAGTTCGTATATCTGTACGGGTCTTGCTTTGCGCTCCACTTCTTTTCCGGCCCGGGCCAGCTCATAAAGCTTCTTGCCGTCCACTTTCAGCGCGGAATACATAGGCGGCACCTGCAGATACTCTCCCACAAAGGATGCCGCCGCGCTCCGCACCTGCTCCTCTGTAAGCGCCACATCCCGCCGCGCCGTCACCTGTCCCGTCACGTCCTGGGTGTCAGTCTCCACCCCTAAAAGGAGCCGTGCCACATATTCCTTGTCCTTGTCGGCAAGCATATCGCACAGCTTCGTGGCGTTTCCCAGGCATACGGGCAGCACTCCCGTGGCCATGGGATCCAATGTGCCCGTATGGCCGATCTTCCGCTGGCCGCAGATGCCCCGCATCTTCGCCACCACGTCATGGGAGGTGAATCCGGCTGCCTTATCAACAACCACTATCCCGTTCATCATGTTCCGATTCCCATTTCTTCAATGCTTTCTCAATATGTAAAGACAGATTGTTCACACAGTCATGGAAAGTTCCCGTCAGATTGCATCCCGCGGCACGGGCATGTCCACCGCCGCCGAAATACGCGGCCACCTCCGCCACATTGAGCTTCTCGCTGGAACGCAGGCTCACCTTGTACTCCAGCACGTTTGTCTCATACATGAAAATGGCGCAGTCCACCCCTTCGATATTGCGCAGCTGGCTCACGATGCCGTCCAGATCCTTGGGCTCCACATTGTAGAAATCCATCGTCTTGCGGTCAATCGCGCTGACGATGCAGGCGCCGTCCAGGAAGCGGATACTCTCCATGAGCGCCCTGCCCATGACCTGGGCCTGTACATAAGTCTTCTGATAGAAGGTCTCCGCAATCAGCTTCGGAAAGTCAAATCCATATCCGATCAGCTTCGCCGCTTTCTCCAGGGTGGCAGGAGTAGTATTGGAATACTGGAACACGCCCGTGTCATGGATGATCCCCGCATACAGGGCCATGGCCAGTTCCCTGTCCAGCCGCTCCGTATCCATCAGATCATATATCAACTCACTGGTGGATCCCACCTCCGGCCGGATATGATTCAGCTGGCCGCATCCCTTATTGCTGACATGATGGTCGATATTGATCGTCTTGCCCGCTGTATTGTAATACTTCTGCGCTTCTCCCAACCTGTCGGCGGCGCAGTCCAGCACGAAGAACACGTCAAAAGGGGGTTCTTCGGGGAAATCGGAATCGATCTCCCCGAACCCCTTGATATCCTTGAATATATCCGCGGGTCTCTCCAGAAATACCTGCACCTCTGCCGCAGGGAAACATTTCTCCAGATACTGCCACAAGCCAAGGCAGGCGCCCACACAATCGCCGTCCGGCCTGACATGCCCGCTGATGCCGATCCGTTTTGCGTCTTTGCATTCTTTCAATAAATCCAAGCTCATCTACCCCTCATTCTTCTTCCAAGTCAACTTCAACCGAATCTTCCTGGCCGTCCTCCGGCTCTTCCTCACCGCGCAGCTTTGCATTCTCATCATCCCGCGCGATGACCTCGTCAATCCTGTGGGACATGTTCACCCCATACTCAATGGACTGATCCATGATGAAGGTAATCTCCGGCGTGTTGCGCAAGTTGATCTCCCGGGCCAGCCTGTTGCGCATGAAGCCCACCGCGCTCTGCAGTCCCTCCAGCGTGGCTTTCCTGACTTCTTCATCGCCAAGCACGCTGATCCAGGCCTTGCAGCTCTTCAGATTCGGAGCCACCTCCACCGCCACTACGCTTGTCCACGGACTGATCCGGGGATCCTTGATCTCCCCCCGGATAGCCTCTGCCAGGACGCGCTGCACTTCCCCGTTGATACGGGTATTCTTCACACTATTTTTTCTCATACACCATTCCTATCCGCAGACGGCCAGGCCGCCTGTAAAAAATATCCATCCATCCAAGCCGCCAAGCCGGCCTCCCTTGCATCCCGATTGGAATGCAGTGAAGCGCTTTCCCGCCTTAGCGGAACTCCTCAGCGTGGTACTTCGACCATGATATAGGCCTCCACCGTATCCAGCTCCTGAATCTGGTCGAATCCTTCGAATACAAGGCCGCACTCAAAGCCTTCCTTCACTTCCTTCACATCGTCCTTGAATCGCTTCAGCGAAGCCAGGCCGCCCTCGTAAATCTGCTCTCCCTCTCTGGAGATGCGGATCTTGCAGCCTCTCTGGAAGATGCCGTCCGTCACATAGGAACCGGCAATGTTTCCAATCTGAGAAGCCTTGAATATCTGACGAATCTCTGCGTGTCCGATGACTTTCTCCTCGAACACAGGATCCAGCATGCCCTTCATGGCAGCTTCCACGTCCTCAATCGCCTTATAGATGACCTTGTACAGCCTTACATCCACGCCCTCGTGCTCCGCCGTAGTCTTCGCAGTGCTGTCAGGCCTTACATTGAAGCCGATGATGATTGCCGATGACGCAGATGCAAGGGATACATCAGACTCATTGATGGCGCCTACGCCGCCATGAATACATTTTACAACAACTTCTTCGTTGGACAGCTTCATCAGACTCTGCTTAACAGCTTCCACACTGCCCTGCACATCCGCTTTCACGATCAGGTTCAATTCCTTCAGGTTACCTTCCTGAATCTGATTAAACAGATCATCCAGAGACATTCTCTGTTTAGTATCTGCAAGCATCTCTTCTTTATGCTGCGCCATATAGGTTTCCGCATAAGATTTTGCACTCTTGTCATTCTCGTGTACGATAAATACTTCGCCGGCGCTGGGCACATCCGACAGACCAAGAATCTCCACCGGCGTAGAAGGAATCGCTTCCTTGACTCTTCTGCCCTTATCGTCTATCATGGCCCTCACTTTACCATGGCTTGCGCCTGCCGAGATAAAATCACCTACGTGAAGCGTACCTTTCTGAACAAGCACTGTAGCAACCGGACCACGTCCCTTATCAAGCTCAGCCTCAATCACCAGACCTCTGGCATTTCTGTTCGGATTCGCCTTCAACTCCATAATTTCCGCCGTCAAAAGAATCGTCTCCAGAAGATCCTCCAGGCCTTCCCCCGACTTGGCCGACACCGGCACAAATTCCGTAGATCCGCCCCAATCTACCGGAATCAGTTCATACTCTGTCATTTCCTGTTTCACACGGTCGATATTGGCACTGGGCTTATCGATCTTGTTCACCGCAACAATAATCTCGATGCCTGCCGCCTTGGCATGATTAATTGCCTCGACCGTCTGCGGCATAACGCCATCGTCCGCAGCAACCACCAGCACCGCAATATCCGTGGAATTGGCTCCCCGCATACGCATCGCCGTAAACGCCTCATGGCCCGGTGTATCCAGGAAGGTAATACTCTGCCCATTAACGGTAACCATGTAAGCACCGATTGCCTGTGTGATACCGCCTGCTTCCTTATCCGTCACGTTAGTCTTACGAATGGCATCCAGCAGGGAAGTTTTACCATGATCTACGTGTCCCATAACACAGATAACAGGGGGTCTGCTCACCATGGCATTTTCATCCTCATCATCTTCCTTCAACAGCTCCTCAATGACATCTACCTTTACTTCTTTCTCACAGATAATATCATATTCAATCGCGATATTTTCCGCATCTTCATAGCTTATCTCGGAATTCAATGTCACGATCTGTCCCTGCAGGAAAAGTTTCTTAATAATCACGGACGGCTGAATCTTCATCTTATCTGCCAGCTCCTTGATCGTCAATGATTCCGGAACCGTGATCACTTTAATCTTCTCCTCTGCCTTCTCTTCCGCCTTCTTCTCCGGTTTAATGAAGCGTCCAGCTTTATTGCGGTTCTTTACAGCTGCATCATCCTCTTCATAGATCAGATCTTTTTTCGAACGTTTGTCCCTGTCCTGATTAACTCTGCGCTTTTCTTCCTCTCTATGCTTCTCCACGTCCTTGACAGGTGTCTCGGGCGTAAAACTCTTCTGATTGTTATTCTTCTTAAATCGATTGT
>OFFW01000707.1_pt1 | contig 22688 bp, 19 predicted proteins | sample 1521501 | NCBI WGS metagenome assembly OFFW01 (sample SAMEA3504107, study PRJEB24116) | mouse gut metagenome | biome: mouse gut; feature: mouse-associated habitat; material: faeces | place: Denmark | collected 2011
ACAAAAATCTTCCTTGCTGCTGATGTCTTGGTTGGTGTGCAAAAAAATCAAAAAAAAGTATAAAAGCATAATTACTGGCAATACTATTATTTAGAAAAGAAATTCGACAACATAAAACCACTCCTATTCGACAACAGTTTTCTACATATCTGATTCATATCAAAAAAATTTTTTATCTATAGACACAAGATTTTTTACAGCCTCGTTTCCCCTGTTTTCCAGGCTTTGCCTTATGCCAGCCTTAAAATAGGTATCCTTTTCCCTTGTTTTTGCCCTCATGGGCAAGTTACAAGGGAAAGTTTTTCTTATCCAGTTTAATTCATTCCCACAATCTTATCCAAGAGTTTTGCAGTTTCTTCACAAGTAAATCGGTTTTGAAATCTGGTTAAACTTTAATTCACCCCAAATAGTGATAAGCCATTGGGTAATGCGCTTATTTGTCTCAAAAAGTTCCGTATATTTATCCTGCTCAGAAAACCACGCTGTGCTAATTAGCTGCTCTGCCATGACCACATAAGGAAGTGCAACACATTCCTCATTGGTAAGTTTTACTACACTGTCATAACCCCAAAGAATATTTCGGTAAATTTCCAGCCACTTTGATAACTTAGCTTGATTTTTTTCATCAAAGCTCTCACTCAAAATTGCCACAGCCGCATAGCAGGGGTCATAAATACGCAGATTTTTCTCCGACAATTCAAAATCAATAAAGCCCCATTCGTCCTGAGACACGATAATGTTCGACGGATTCGGATCGCGATGGATGATTTGTTTGGGCAGCTTGTCATACAGTTTTCCAAATTCATTCAAATAACTTCGGCAAAACGATTCCGAAAGCGATAAAATATCTTTTGATTTCGGCAGTGCCCAATTCTTTACGGATTCATACAGATTTACGTCATTCACAGATGTTTTAGCCTGACACAGAATGAGATGCAGCTGCCCGATAATTTCACCGACCAATCTTGCCTTTGCGGCATAGTCTCCTTCATAAAAATCATGGGCAATCATTTGCGTGCCGGAGATTCGCCGGGTTACATAGAAAAACAGTTCGCCGTCCTGCACGCATGCCCGCCCATCCGTTGTTTCAATTGGGGAGGATATACATACACCAGCGCCTTTTATTGCGTTACAAAGCGCGATAGCGTTTTTGACTTCATTATAATTTTCAGAGAACTTCAGAACAAAATTTTTGCCGACATAAAAGGCTCTGTTACTTTTTTCTCCATTGCTCTCGTGGTAGACGTCAGAGATTGATTCATTTTCTAATTTCCAGTGCTTCAGAACATCCAAAGCTTTCTTATGAGATACCATAAAGCCCTCCTTATACAAGTTCAATTTGTAAGGTCATATTAAAACTTGAATAATCAATTTTTAAAATAGTATATCACACTTGATGAACTTTGCCATCCAATAAGACGATGGGTGGCATTTTCATGGAGGAGGACAGGCGTGTATATAATGTTAATTGTAGTTGTCCTTTCTCCCCAAATTTGTGAAAGCATTCCAATCAGTTCTTCCAGCTCTGTTCATTTCATGTTATAATTTGTTACAGGCTTTTCTTTCCCTTATTTTTGCCCTTATGAAGGTGACGTGAGGGAAGAGGATATAACAAGTGTCTTATCAGAATTCAAGTTTGTCAGGTATGATACGGGTTTTGGATAGTTGGAAAATAAAGTCCGGCAAAAATTCAGTGTTAATCCAAAGATGTCTAAGGAGCGTTCAGGAAATAGGCGAAACGCTCCTTTTTACGCATTATGGTGATGATAACGTAAACAGAAAGCATATTTTTAGAGGAAAATGATGAGTGGAAAATTTTTGAGGATAAAGAGCAGGATTTAATGGAATTAGGGTGCAATGTGCAATGAGCCGACACCTCGGTTATGATTTGTAAATCTATAATAGAAAAAGGAAAGAGAGGCCGGTAACTGACATATATTTCCTCTTTACAAAAGAACATGCGTTTGGTAGCATAAAAACAAACCTATGTTCGAAAAGAGGTGCGGGAATGGAAGAGAAAGTACACGGCACTGTGAAGAAAAGGATGGGAGCGCCATCTCCCGTTAATATACCCATACAGATGATTTGCGGAATGGATACTACAGGAAGTATTACGCCTATCCGGTTCCGTTTCCAGACAAATGAAGATATAATAGAAACGATTCATGTAGAGAAAACCGTCTCCCGGGACGAGAAAAATTATGTAGGCATCAGGGAAAAACAGTTTATCTGCACAGCGTCCGTCAGTGGGATACAAAGAATAATGGAAATCCGCTATAACGTGGAAAGCCAGAAATGGAGAATTTTCCAGTTTCTGGCATGACGGACAGAAAAATTTATATTTTCCATGTTGACGTTAACAGTGCGTTCCTGAGCTGGACGGCGTCATACAGGGTAAATATCCTTGGGGAAAAAGAAGATTTAAGGGAGATTCCAAGCATCATCGGAGGCGACCAGGAAAAGCGCCATGGCATTGTCCTTGCAAAGAGCAATCCGGCGAAAAAATACGGAATACAGACAGGAGAAGCGATTGTGACGGCCCGGCAGAAATGTCCCGGCCTTGTTGTGGTTATGCCGGATTATGGATTATATGTGAAAGCGTCCAGAGCGTTGATTGCAAAGCTGAAGCAGTATTCGGACAATGTTATCCAGTATTCAATAGATGAAGCGTGGTGTGTTTTTGACGGATTTGAAGATTTGTATGGCAGGGGACAGATGAAAAACTTTGCCTGCCGTCTGAAAAACGAAATCCGCAGGGAGCTGGGATTTACCGTAAATATTGGGATTTCCACAAATTTCCTGCTTTCCAAGATGGCCGGGGAGTTTTCCAAGCCGGATAAGGTCCACACGCTGTTCCCGGAAGAAATTCAGGAAAAAATGTGGCCTCTTCCGGTATCGGACCTCTTTTTTGTGGGACGCGCCACCACATCAAAGCTTAATAAACTTGGAATCTATACCATAGGGGATTTGGCGAAAGCAGATGATAAGATGATAAAGGCGCATTTGAAACAGCCGGGGCTGGTAGTTCAGGGATATGCCAGAGGCAGGGATTTGGAGCCTTATATGTTTACCCATGAAGCGAATAAAGGATACGGGAACAGTCTGACCGCTCCCGTGGACGTTGTGGACGCCGGATATGCGAAGCAGTTGATGCTTTCGCTGTGCGAGACGATAGGCATGAGGCTGCGGGATGATAATGTACGAATCGGAGTGGTAAGCGTCCATGTCACCACCAGCGAATTTCACCGTGAAAGCCGACAGGCGCAGCTTCTGACGGCAACGGATGTGACGGAGGAGATATACGAGGCGGCCTGCCGGATATTCGGAGGGCTTTGGGACGGGAAGACGCCGCTGCGGCAGATAGGGGTGCATACATCCAAGGTCCGGGCGGACGCCGGGCGGCAGTACAATCTGTTTGATTTGAAGAAATATGACCGATTGGAAACCTTAAACCGGACAGTGGATGAGATACGGAAAAAGTATGGGGAGGACGCCGTTTTCCGCGCGGGATTTTTGAAAAGCAATGTTTCCCATATGGGCGGCGGACTGCATAAGGAACGCCGGAGCGGGGTAACAATAGGAATAAATGTTACCGGTGAGAACACACGGATAATTTAGCGGAGCAAAGGAAGGAAAATATGTGCGGCAGGTTTTATATTGACGATGAAACGGCAAGGGAAATTGAAAAGACGGTCCGGAAAATTGACGAGAAAAGAGCGAAGCGGGGGGACGTATATCCTTCCGATTTGGCGCTGGTTCTGAAAGCGGCCGGCGGCCGGGCGGTATCGCAGGTATTAAAGTGGGGATATGAAACGGCGGAAAAAAACAGAGTCATTTTTAATGCCAGAACGGAAACCGTTAGGGAGCGGCCCATGTTCCGCTATGACTATGAATCCCGCAGGTGCGTCATACCTGCCAGAAAATTCTATGAGTGGAAAAACCTTGGAGGCAGGAAAAAAGAAAAATATGATTTCTTTGCGGAGGGGGAAATCCTGTATCTGGCAGGCATTTACCATAAAAACCCGGACGGAGACAGGTTCAGTATCCTTACCCGTGAGGCGGAGGGCTGCATGAGGGAGATTCATAACAGAATGCCGCTGATTCTCTCCGGCAGCGACATTGAAAAATGGCTGTTTTCAAAGGAGGAAGCCGTCCGTCTCCTGAACAGCCATTTTGACAGACTGCAAAGAAAAAAGAGCGATGAGGAGGAATACAGGCAGTTGAGCCTGTTTTAACCGAAAATTAATTGTCCCTTTTCTGCGTCTGTAAACTGGAAAAACATCTGTTTTTGCGGGTGATTGTATATTCCGAAAAAACATGTTACTGTAATAGCGGGCGGTTAACCTGGCTGTACAAACGACATAGAACACGGGAGGACCTGTAATGAGCGGTATAATGGAATTTGCAGACAGAGAGGAATTTAGAAAATGGCTGACTGAAAACTGTCTGTCAACTGACGGCGTCTGGCTTTTGTTCGGCAAAGCGGGCGGGCCGAAAACAATCAAAGCCGGGGAAGCGCTGGAAGAAGCCCTCTGTTTTGGGTGGATTGACGGACAGATGCAGAGCATTGACGATAAAACTTACAAGAAATATTTTTCCATGCGCAGGGAAAAGAGCAAATGGTCGGAAAAAAATAAGGCTCTGGCCGAAAGCCTGAAAGAGCGGGGGCTTATGACCGACTTCGGCATAAAAAAGATAGAGGAGGCCAAAGAAAACGGCCAGTGGAACGCCGAGAAGCCCGCGGAGGTTACTAAGGAGCAGATTGACCGGATTTATGAACTGCTGAAAGGCTGCGAGCCTGCCGCCGCGAATTTCCAGGCTATGTCCTTATCCGTCAAAAAAACCTACACACGGGCGTACTTTGACGCAAAGACGGACGCGGGCCGGGAAAAGCGTATGGCATGGATGGTGGAGCGGCTCAATAAAAATCTGAAACCGATGTGAGGGCCGGCGCGCGGCAAAAGGAAGCGGATTAAACAAAATTTTCCAGCTCTTTTTGTATCTGCCGCAAAAAAGTCTCTGAAGCCCTTGAAAAAACCTGATATTTTTTCCATATGATGCAAAGTCCGGCTTCCAGGGCAGGATATAGAGGACGGAAACAAAGGTCGCTGTCGCCTGTGGTGTTAATCAGCTTATCCAGTGAAATTACATAGCCAAATCCCTTTTTGACAAATAGCGACGCGTTATAGACCAAATCATAGGTGGCCACAATATTCAGCTTTGCGATATCTGTCTTAAACCAGGTGAACATTTCGCTGTTGGCGGAGGTCTGGTGGGAGATAATAAGGGGCTTATCCCGCAAATCCTCTGAAGTAACGACATCCTTTTTTGCCAGAGGGCTGTCCTTGCGCATCAGAACGCCCCAGATATCTTTTAAGGGAAGTTTGATGTAGTCGTATTTGTTGATGTCCACGTTTCCCACCAAAAGGCCGAAATCAATGAGCCCCTTATCCAGCCGCTCCAGAACGCGGCCGGCATCGCCGCTGTAAATGTGGTAATGGATAAGAGGGTGTTTTTGCTGCAAATCACATGCCGCCTGCGCGAGGAAAGTCAGTCCTTCCGTTTCGCCGCAGCCTATGTGAATATCGCCGCTGATATTTTCATCGGAGCAGGTTAATTCCGCCCTGGTTTTTTCCATAAGGTCAACCAGTTCTTCCGCGCGCTTGCGCAGCAGTATGCCGTCCTCCGTCAGGGTAACCTTTTTGCTTCCACGGATAAGCAGCTTCTTTCCCAGCTCGTCTTCTAAGTCCTTTAACTGCCTGGAAAGGGGCGGCTGCGTCATACGAAGGCTTTCTGCGGCTTTTGTTATGCTTTCTTCTCTTGCCACGGCAAGGAAATATTGTAATACACGAATGTCCAAGAGAAAATCCTCCTTTTTCTGTACAGTCTCCTTGTAAGGTCCGGATTATGGTATCTACAGGTAGATTATACCAGAAAATTAATACCTTTCAAGTATGAAACTGCATACTGCATACGAATTTGATATTTCTATCCGGGCGATTTATAATAAATCCGAAGATAACAATTGAGAATTTGGATGAAGGAGATGCAGCTATGACGGTAAAAGAAGTAATAGAAGGATTTCAGGAAGGCGTGGAGGAAAATGAGGAGCGCAACGCATATGCAGCCGAGCTTTTTCAGGAGGCCGTCCGCATTGGCATGGAGCTGAACGGGAAGTATCATACGCCGGAGGAAATCCGGGAAATTATGGGAAGGCTGACCGGGAGAAAGGTGGACGATTCGTTTCGGATGTTTCCGCCCTTCTACACGGATTTCGGAAAAAACATCACGATAGGGAAAGATGTTTTTATCAATTCGGGGTGTCATTTTCAGGACCAGGGAGGAATTGAGATTGGAGACGGCGCGCTGATTGGCCATAATGTGGTGCTGGCGACAATCAATCATGCCCTTGAACCGGAAGAAAACAGGAAGAACCACTACGCCCCCATAAAAATAGGCGCTCATGTGTGGATTGGCTCTAACGCGACGATACTGCCCGGCGTGACGCTGGGCGAGTACGCGGTGGTTGCGGCGGGGGCCGTGGTAACAAAGGACGTTCCGCCTCTGACGGTGGTGGGCGGCGTTCCCGCAAAAATATTGAAAAGCATATGTGCAAAAGAACAACTGACCAAAATGGGGAAGCCCTGATTCTGCGAGACATCCACAAACTCTGTCATGCGCTAAAAAACGGCGCAGAAATGAGGAAAAGATGAAAAATATGAAAATACGGAGCCAGTTTCTGCTGATTGTTCTGCCGCTGATTCTCTGCTCCTATGTAATCCTGATTCTTGGCACCAATCTGGTTTTCTATCAGGATATTGTAGTGAAGCAGCAGAAAGCTGTGTGGGATGAAGCCAGCATTGTGGCCTCTCAAATAGAAAAGGCGTTTACCAACATAGCGAGCTGCTGCAAGGTAATCAGCCGGGATTTTAATTATGATGAGAACAAGATTCTGGTTACTAAGAAGCCGAGGTCAGTTCTGGAGGAATACCAGAAGGATTTGGCAATCCGCAGTGTTCTTTACAGTAATGTGATTTTTTTTGACGAGGTGGAGACGCTGGCTTTTATTGACCAGGACCGGGGGCTGCATGTTTCCGATACCCGGCTGGAGGAAAACTGGAGCGAGGAGGCATGCGATGCCCTGCTTGCTCCTTTGCATAAGACCGGAAATGTAGACGTCTGGGTTGAGGCCGGGCGGAGAGAGTATCTGACGGCGGATAAGGATGAGGTGGTTATTACACTTTCCAAAAATATCATGGATATGGCAAGCGGAAGTCAGATGGGGCAGGTTTTTGCCAACATCAGCGAACCCTCTCTGCGGAAATATTACAGTGAGCTGGAAGCGCCGGGAAGGTCATGGTACATTATCGCGGATACAAACGGAAAGGTTATTTCCTCTTCCGATGAAAGCAGGCTTCTGACTAAATTGGAGGATTTGAATGTTCTGGCGCTTATCGGCGAACTGCCCGGGCAGGGCTATTCCCAGCGGGAATTTTTGCTGGACGGACAGGAAGTGATAGCTACGGGAGTATATATGAAAACCCTCCGGTATGCGCTGATTAATATCACCAGTCTGGAAGCGGTAAAAGAGCCGGTGGACCATCTGTTTTACACGTTCATCTTAATCTGTACGGTGACGATTCTGGCTGCGGTTATTCTGATATGCTTTTTTTCCGGCAGGATTACCCGCCCGCTTTCCCTTCTGGTGGAGGAAATACGCAAGGTTGAGGATGGCAATTTTAAGGTGGAACTGTCCCGGACAGGGAGCTATGAGATTGAGAAGCTTTCCACGGAATTTAACTATATGATGAGCTGCATCGACGGGCTTTTCCAGACGGTAAAGACGAAGGAAAGACAGAAGGAGAAGCTGCGTTTTTCCCTGCTCCAGAGTCAAATCAGGCCCCATTTCTTTTACAATACGCTGGATATGGTGTATGCGCTTATCAGCATGGACAGGGCCGGAGACGCAAAGAACGCGGTAAAGGCGCTGGCGGATTTTTACCGGATTGCTCTATCGAGCGGGAAGGAGCTGATTACAATAGGGGAAGAGGCTGCCAATGTGGAAAACTACCTGCTCCTGCAGCATATGCGCAGATACGATGTGTTTACCTATGAGATTAGCATAGAACCGTCTATTGCCTCCTATCTGATTCCCAAGCTTACCCTTCAGCCGCTGGTGGAAAACGCCATTTATCATGGCCTGCGCTGTCAGGATAAGCCCGGCACGCTTAAGGTAACGGGCGCTCTTAAGGGGGATGCAATCGTTTTAAAGGTAACAGATACCGGCGTGGGAATGGATGGGGAGCAGCTTGAATCAGCTCTTTTAAACCCGGCGGGGGACGGAGGCCACTTTGGCCTGCGCAGCGTGGACGAGAGGATTAAACTGTACTTTGGAGAAGGATTCGGCGTCTTTATTGTAAGCGAAGAGGGAGAGGGAACCGAGGTAAGCGTGAAGATTGGGCTCAGGGAGGAGACGGAAGATGAGTGAGACCATAAAGGTGCTGGTTGTGGATGACGAAAAGCTGTTTCGTGATTATCTGTTAAAGATTCTCGGCCAGAACAGGGAGGGGTTTTGCTGCTGCGGCGAGGCAAAAAACGGACGGGACGCGCTGGAGGAAGCAAGGTCTGCGCACCCGGACATTGTGCTGGCGGATATCAACATGCCCCATATGGACGGACTGGAATTTTCCCGGCGCATCAGGGAGGAAAACCCCTTCATAGAGGTGGCGCTTCTTACGGGCTTCAGTGAATTTGAATATGCGAGGAAAGCGGTGCAGATTGGCGTGTCAGAATACCTTCTAAAGCCCTTTTCGGAGGAAGAACTGATGCAGTGTCTGTGCAAAATGAAGAAAAAGATTTTAGAGCGGCGGGAGCAGAACAGGCAACTGCGGCAAAACAGTCTGTTTGCCCTCAACCAGTTTTTGCGGGAGCTTACCGACGGGGAGTGCGCCCATCCGGAAACGGCCCAGAAGGTCCTGCGGGAATACGAAGTTTCTTTTGAAATTGAAAAAAGCTCCGTTGCCGTATTACTGCAGATGGAAGATACTTTGAAATACTGGGTCGATTTCAAGGACAGGCATACGGCGAAATTCTGTGTTTCCAATATTTTAAGCGAGGTCATAGGAACAAACTATCACCATGCGGTTTTTAATGCGGGCGCGAACCATATGGGCGTTTTAGTCAATGTGGAGGAAGCGGGACTTCCCGGACTTAAGATGGAACTGGAGGAAATCTGCCGGCTCTGCCGCCGGCTTTTAAAATGCAGGGTGACATTTTCCGTAAGCGGAACCGGCAGCGGCATAGCGCAGATACACCGCAACTGGATGGCTGCCCAGGAAAATATTTCCCGGCGGGAGGAGAGCAAAGCCCCCGTAAACGAAATAGACATGGATTACTACAAAAGACTGCTCAAAACGGATTCCGGAAGAATCAGCAAGGCAAGGCAGCTTGTGGTGGATTCCGTGGAATATATGATGGAAAATTATTCAAATCCGGAGCTTTGCATTGAAACCATTGCCGGCAAAATGTACGTCTCCTCCAGTTATCTGCGCAAAGCCTTTCAGAGCCTGACAAAGCGCACCGTAATGGGGGTGCTTCTGGATATCAGAATGGACCAGGCAGCCTGCCGGATTATCCGCGGAGACATGCGGATTTCAGACATTGCCCAGGATGTGGGGTACCGGAATCCCGCCCACTTCAGCCGTACCTTCAAAAAGCATTTCGGCCAGACGCCTGTGGAATATGAATTGCAGCACCGGAAAAAGTGACAGATTATGCAAAATGGGGGCAGAATGAATCTCATGGTTTCTGAATACCAAAAGATATAATAGTAGTATGGATGAAAGGGCTGATAATTGGCCGATGAAAGGAGCATGTTTGTAAAAATGAAAAAAATTGTGCTGTTGGGTGCAGGTTCCACTGCATTTACACTGGAACTGGTCAGGGACTTGGTACTGACGAAAGCCCTGGAGGGCTGCAAAGTATGTCTTGTGGACATTGATGAGAAGCGTCTTAAGGATGCGGCGGCGGTGGCGGAGCTTTACCGGGCCGAGATTGGAGCAGAACTCTGTATCGAGGCGCATACAGAGCGCCGGGCTGCTTTAGAGGGCGCCGATTATGTTATCTGCGCGGTAAAAATCGGCGGTTATGGCCCGTTGGAAAAGGAAAGGGAGATTGCGGACGCGCACGGATACTATCGGGGAATCGGAGACAGGGTTTCCTGTTATTACGGAGGCGTGGGAGCCTACTGGCAGATTCGGTTTGTGGAAGAGGTGGTCAGGGACATGAAAGAGCTTTGTCCGAACGCCCTGTTGATTCAGACATCCAATCCGGTTTTTGAAGCCACGGGTTATGCAGTCAAATATCTGGATGCCAATGCGGTGGGAGTCTGCCACGGCCACTGGGGGTATAAGGATATTGCCCGGATTATGGGACTGGATGTCGAAAAAGTGACCGGCGAGGTCATGGGATTTAATCACTGCGTTTATCTGACGGATTTCCGCTATGAGGGAAAGGACGCCTATCCTTTGCTTGACCAGTGGATTGAAGAAAAGTCCGAGGCTTATTGGAACAGTCCGGAATATAACACCTTAAACAGTTTCCACAAATGTCCGGACGCGCTTTCTCCGGGGGCGGTGGACGCCTACCGGCAGTATGGGCTGATGCCAATCGGCGACGCGGTGCGCAGCACTTCTCCATGGTGGCACCATACGGATTTGGCGGCCAAGGAAAAATGGTACGGGAAAAACGGCGGTTTTGATTCGGAAATCTGCTGGAACGCCTATCTGGCCCAGAAGGACGAACAAAGAGAGGCCATTGAGAATATTTTAAAGGACGGTACGCCCATCATCGAAAAGTATCCTCTCCGCAGAAGCAATGAGCAGCATATTCAGATTATTGACGCCATGGAGTCGGATTGCTACACCCGGCTGACTTTGAATATTCCCAATAAGGGATGCATTCCGGGACTGGCCGACGATGCGCTGGTGGAGATTCCCGCCATGGTCAGCGCGAGGGGAATCCAGGGTATTCAGATGTCCGCTTTCCCGCCCAAACTGATGAACAACGTAATCCTGCCCAGAATGTGCCGGGCCAATAACATTATGGAAGCCTACCGGACCGGCGACCGGAGCCTGCTGGTTCTGGAACTGATGAACGACCACCGCACCCGCTCCTATGAGCAGGCGAAAGGATTAATCGACGAACTGCTGGCACAGGAGTGGAACAGGGACGCGGCGGCGCATTACCGCTGACGTAAAGAGGGATGCGGTCAGGAAGGGCGAAAAGATGCTTAAAATTACGCATATACAGAGATTTTCGGTACATGACGGCCCGGGGATACGGACAACGGTGTTTTGCAAGGGATGCAGCCTTGGCTGTTTCTGGTGCCATAATCCGGAAGCGATTGAAGGCCGCATCCGTCTGTGGCGCGACAAAAACCGGTGCATTGAATGCGGAAGCTGCACCGGGAGCCGCCCGGAAGAGATATATTCCTGTTCGGCGGCATGTCCCACCGGGGCGCTCTCCCCGACAGGCGTATGGATGGAGCCGGACGGGCTTTTAAAGGAACTTTTGCGGGACGGCTCCCATTACCGGCGCACAGGAGGAGGCGTTACCTTTTCCGGGGGAGAGCCGCTGCTGCAGGCAGAGGTTCTTTGCCGGATAATGTCATCCCCTGAACTTTCCGGCGTATCCAAAGCCGTGGATACGGCGGGCAATGTGCCCTGGGGGAATTTCAGCAAGGTGCTTTCCTGTACGGATTTGTTTTTGTACGACGTAAAATGCATGGACAGCGCGCGTCATAAAGAGGGAACAGGCGCGGGGAACGGCCTGATTCAGGAGAATCTGGAGCGGCTTTGCCGTACGGGAAAAGCAGTCTGGATTAGGGTGCCGGTGATTCCGGGATGGAACGACTCGGAGAGCGAGATGAGGGCGGTTGCCCAAAGGCTGCGGGAGCTGTCAGAGCTTCCCGGAAGCGGCATAGAGAGAATCCAGCTTTTGCCTTTTCACCGGTTCGGAAAGGAAAAATATGAGAGGCTGGGACGGGAATATCCGGCCGGGAAGCTGACGGCGCCCTCCGGGCAGACAATGGAGGGGCTTTTGCGCCTTTTTCGGGAAGAGGGCCTTTTGAGGGCGGAAATCGGAAATCATATAATATCTGACAGGCAAAACTAAGAAAGGGAGATATCTTTTATGACAGAAAGAGTACGGCGTCTTAAGGAAAATCTTTCGAAGCGGGATTTTTCCGCCAGAGCGGCGGTGATTGCGGAAGGATATGACTGGACGCTTTATCAGGCAGAGCCGGTAATCCGGCAGGGGCATTTGATGAAATATTATCTGGAACGGCTGGCAACGCCGGTTTATCCGGAGGAACTGATTGTAGGGGGGATTCCCTATGCGGAGGTGGACTCCAACCGGCAGATTATGCCGGATTTTCTTTTTTCACGGGAACGGGCGGAAAGGGAGGATATGGCAGCGGCCCGTTTCCTGAAAGAGACGGGAAAAAGTACGGTGCCGGATTATGATGAGTGGAAAGAGCTCTTTTACGGCTCGGTCAATTACGGGCACATCATTATCGGTTATGAACAGGCTCTGAAAAAAGGGCTTGGACGGATGGAAGAAGAACTGAGGCTTCGTCAGGAAGATTCGACGTTGGATGCCGGGCAGAAAGAGTTCCTTTTGTCCGCGCTTTTTTGTCTGGAGGGCGCGCGTACCTATATCCGGCGTTACGGAGAGGAAGCGGAGCGTCAGGCCGGGGAAGCATCGGATGCGCGTCAGGGAGAGCTGCAGGAAATTGCCCGCACCTGCCGCCATATTGCAGACCAGCCGCCGGTGAATTTCCGGCAGGCGCTTCAGATGACCTGGTTTTTACAGATTCTTGTGGAACTGGAGTCCGGGATTTCCGCTTTTTCCTACGGGAGGATGGACCAGTATCTGTATCCCTATCTGAAAGCGGACCTGGAGACGGGGGCTTTGGACGAGGAAAAGGCCCAGGAACTGTTGGACTGTTTCTGGCTCAAAAACGGAGAGTATCCGGACAGGATAAACGACGCGGGACGGGGCCTTACCATTGGCGGAATGACAAGAGATGGCAGGGACGGCGTAAATCTTCTTAGTTTCATGTTTTTGCGCTCTCTGGAAAACTGCCGGATTTTGCAGCCCAAGCTGAACGCCCGGATATTTTCGGGAACAGACCCTGAATTTTTTCTGGAATGCTGCCGGGTCAACAGACAGAATCTGGGCCCTATGCTGTATAGCGACGAGGCGGTTTTGGGCGCGCTGGAAAATTACGGTTATGACAGAAAAGACGGGGTGGATTACGGACTGATTGGCTGTTATGAGTACGGGCTTGCGGGAATCGAGCGTCCCAGTCCCATGGGGGCGATTCTGAATGTGGGCAAGTGTCTGGAGCTTGCCTTAAATAACGGCGTTTCACTGACCTCGGGAAAAGTGCTCGGCCCGGCATTGGGAAATCTGACCGGGTATAGGAGCTGTGAAGAAGTGGAGGAGGCCCTGACAGAGCAGACCAAAGCCGCGGCGGTTTTGCTGACGGAAAAAATACATCTGGAGGAACTGCGGACAGCCCTGCTTCGCCCGCAGCCCATGCTCTCCCTGTTTGTGGAGGACTGTGTGGAAAAGGCCGTGGATTTGTCCGCTTACGGCGCAAGATATTCTTCCGTGGGCGTGCGGATGCCGGGGCTTGCGGCCGTTTCCGACAGCCTGACCGCCCTGCGGACGCTGTGCTTTGAAGATGAGGACTGCGGGCAAGACTTTGGAGGGGAGTCTGAGGAGAAACCCAAAGGAGAAGTATTCGGAAAGTTTTCAAAAGAGAGGATACTTGCGGGACTTCGTACAAACTTTGCGGACGACGCCATCTTACGGGCCGCGCTGATTAACAGAGCGCCCAAATACGGCAATGATGACGACCGGGCGGATGAAACCATGGCCTGGCTCTGTGAGCGGATGTGCCGGATTATCAGCAGTTGTCCCCATCCGTCAGGGAGCTGTCTGAGGCCGGGGCTGTTCAGCTTTCTGAATTTCATGGACTGCGGTGAAAACTGTGGCGCGCTTCCCAACGGAAGAAGGGCGGGGGAACCCTTTGTCAACGGAATCAGCCCGTCCCACGGAATGGACAAAAAAGGCCCTACCGCCTTCTTAAGGTCGGCGGGCAAGCTGGATTACAGCCTGTCCAACAATGCAAGCACTCTGGATTTCAAGGTGCCTCCTCAGGTTTTTCAGGGGGAGGAAGGAGACCGCCTGCTCTGCGGCCTTATCTCGGATTATTTTAAAGAGGGCGGTATGCAGATACAGCTTTATTTCCTCTCACGGGAGGACCTTTTAAAAGCCAGAAGCCATCCGGAAGAATACTCCGGTCTGACGGTCCGGGTTACCGGCTACAGCGCTTATTTCGTTCAGCTTACACCGGAATTGCAGGAGGAGGTTATACAGAGAACGGCGGCTTTTTAAAAGAGGATGTTTCCGGCAGATAGGCAAAAGCGCTGCAAAAGGTGTCGAATTGTGCAAAGTAGTGGCATATGGCGTATCACGGCTTAAAATTTTGCTGGCTATAATTAGGACATAAACAAAAGTTACAATAAAAATTTTAAGGAGGAAACAAGATGAAGAAAATGCCACGGCTTAAGAAGGCTGGCTGTTTAGGGCTGGCGTTGTTACTTATGGTTTTAGCGATGGGCTGCGGAAACAAGGGGGAAACAGAAAAGACCGCTCCCGCAGACGGTTCCGGCGAAGGGCAGGAAGCTTCGGAAGAACAGATTACGATTACGGCTATGCTGCCTTATACTACTGATACCCAAAAAAAGGCAGCCGACTATGCAATAGAGCGGATGAAAGAGATTATGCCTGAGGTCAATCTGGTGATGGAGGTTATGCCTGAGGACGGAAATGTAACCGTAAAAACAAGAATCGCCGCCGGTACGCTGCCGGATATCTGGAAATCTGACACCACTACCACCTATTTGGCTCTGGAATCTGATAATGTTCTGGAACTCGACAAATATGTGGAGGAAACAGGTATTTTGGAGAGGACGAATCCTGGTGAACGGGATGTTTTCTGGGCAAAAGACGGACACTGCTATGCTGTTCCTTATTTCAGTCAGGAGTCCTACCTGATATTTTATAACAAAAAAGTTTTTGAGGAAAATAATGTAAAAATCCCCACCAATTACAGTGAATTTTTAGATGCCGTAAAGACATTCAGGGCAAATGATATTACGCCGTTAGCTCTGTTTGCAAAAGATATCTGGTGTCCGGTAGCAATTCTTGACTCTATAGTAACCCGTGATGATGCCAGAGGACTGGTGCCGATTGATACAGGCGAGGCAAGGATGACAGATGAGGTCTATGTAAAGGGAGCTACAAAGCTGAAAGAGCTTATTGATGCCGGCCTGATTTCACAGACGGCATTCACAGCCTCTAATGAGGAAGCTATGGCAGCTTTCGCCAATAACGAAGCTGCAATGTATGCCAACGGCTGTTGGGCGATTAAGGATTTGGCCGGTATGATGGAAGAAGACGCTTTCGGATATCTGGATTATCCTTTACAGGATGGCGAAGCCACTGACGCAAATAAAAATATACGTTCCGGCGGAGCAAGTATTGGCGGATTCTCTATCGCTCCTTATAGTGAACATGCGGATGTAGCGGCGAAATATGCCTGCCTGTTTGCAATGGAACTGGCCAATGGTCGTTATGAGTACGGCGAATCGCTTTCTTCCTTTACAATGGACGAAGGGATTACACAGGATGAAGACTTTGGACCGATAGCAGAACAATATGCACAGGACTCAAAAAACTTCACTTCTTATACACTGTTTCCATGGTGCTTTGAACATGCGGATTCCATGTCTATCCTGGGCGAGGAGATTTCCAAGCTTATGACCGGCGACTATGCCGTGGAGGATTTTATTAAGAACACGGACAGCCGTATTACGGAAATGCTGGAAGAGGCCGGAGCGGAGTAAAGCTTACGATTGCCTGATTTCTTATATGGAAGAAGAGGGCAGGCCGGATTTGAAATCGGGCCTGCCGTTTTTTTCACACGGAAAGCAGTAAAGTGATAAGGAGGGAAAGAATGAAAAAAACATGGAGATATCGCGGCGCGGTGGCGGTGTTAACTCTGCCCGCCCTGCTGACCTTTACCGGACTGATTGGATACCCGGTGTTTCAGTCTCTAATCAAATCCTTTTATAACTGGAATGGGGCAACGGCAGGCAAATGGGTCGGGCTTGGCAATTATGTCAAACTGTTTCGTGCCGATACTTTTTATCTGTCCAACAAAAACAGCCTGATTTTCGCGCTTGTGCTGGTGGTGTATCAAATCTTCTTCGGGCTTTTGATGGCCCTGCTGCTTGTTTCAATCAAAACCAGGTTCAGCGGTTTCTTCCGCTTTACTTATTTTTTGCCGGTTGTCATATCATCTACGGTAATCTGCCAGATGTGGGTATCTTTGTTTAACTATGATTATGGGTTGTTCAATCAGATTTTCGAAGCTCTCGGCATCCATTACCGGCAGGCCTGGCTGACCGGTAAAAATTCAGCGATTTTTGCCGTTGCCTTTGTCAACGCCTGGCAGTTTATGGGAATAGAGTTTATCATGTTCTATACGGCTGTCAGCGGAATTTCCCAGGATTTATATGAGGCCGCGAGAATCGACGGCGCTTCCACCGTACAGATGCACCGGCGCATTACCATTCCCCTGCTGCGAGAAACCTTCCGGTTCTGCCTGATTCTGGCGTTCACCGGAGGATTGAAGGCCTTCGATACCATGTATATTATGACGGGGGGCGGCCCCGGCGATTACACCACGTCGCTGACCTATATGATGTATAAGTCGGCCTTTACCGGCAACAAGTTCGGTTACGGCAGCGCCATAGCAACGGTTATCGTTCTGGAATGTCTGGCCTGTACGGTGCTGCTCAATAAGCTGTTTAGAATAAGGGAAGAATGAGGGGAGGGATGATAATGAAAAAACAAAAGAATGTAAAAAAGAGTTCTTTGGTCCGCAAGATGCTCATCGCTTTTCTGATGACCTGTTCTCTGGTGAACCTGTATCCTTTCATTTACATGATTTTCTACTCTTTCAAAAGCAATGAGGAAATCATGTTTACCAATCCTTTTGGAGCACCCCTTATCTGGAAGGCGGAGAACTATTACAATGCATGGAACAATTTTAACATTCCTCTGTACTTTAGAAACAGTATTGTGGTGACATTTATCACCACCGTGGCGGTAATCGTGTTTTCACTGATGTTCTCTTATGCCACGGCGCGGATGCAGTGGAAGTTTTCGGGAGCGGCGAGCACCTACATAACGATGGGTCTGTTTATCCCGGCACAGATTATTCTTATCCCGTTAGTTATTCTGGTGCGTGATATGAAGCTGACCAATTCCTATGCCTCACTGATTCTGCCGTATACCGCTTTTCAGCTTGCCTTTGCCTGTCTGGTGCTGGAGGGCTTTATGCGCAGTATTCCAAAAGACATGGAGGAGGCGGCTTATATCGACGGGGCCGGTGTGTTCAGGAGCTTTTTCAGTATCATCTGCCCGCTGGTAAAACCGGCCATTGCTTCGGTACTTCTGTTTACCTGTATCGGGGCGTGGAATGAGTTTACACTGGCACTGGTGATGATAAGCGAGGAGGCGCGTAAGACGCTGCCCGTGGGACTGGTTACCTTTAAAGGGAAGTTCGTCACGGACTGGGGCGGCATGGGGGCTGCGCTGGTTATGGCAAGTATACCAACCGTTGTCATTTATCTGTTTTTAGGAGATAAGCTGGAACAGGCCCTGTCCGTGGGTTCCGGCATTAAGGGTTAAAAGGAGGAAAACATATGTTAAATTTTGAATTTCAGGTCCCGACACAGGTGTTTTTCGGCGAAGGCGCTGAAAAAGAGGTGGGACAGAGAGTAAAAGAATTTGGCGGACACAAAGCGCTGATTCATTTCGGGAGCCGTCACAGCAAACAGTCCGGCCTGATAGACCGCATAGCGGGATATCTTCACAAAGAGGGCATTGAGACTGTGGAGCTGGGAGGGGTTCAGCCCAATCCCCGCCTTGGTCTGGTATATAAAGGGATAGAGCTGTGCCGCCGGGAAGAGGTGGACTTTATTCTGGCCGTGGGCGGCGGCAGCGTGATTGACTCCGCCAAAGCCATTGCTTTGGGAGTTCCCTATGAGGGGGACGTCTGGGATTTCTTTACCAGAAAACAGAAAGTGGAGCGTCTGCTTCCTTTAGGCGCCGTGGTGACAATGCCGGCGGCGGGAAGCGAGGTGGCGGTAGGCTCCGTTATTACCAACGAAGACGGTATGCAGAAAATCCCCTTAAATAACCGGAAGATGCGGCCGCTGTTCGCTGTCCTGGACCCACTGCTTACCCTGTCGTTGCCCCCCTATCAGACGGCCTGCGGTATTGCGGATATCATGTCCCATGTGATGGAAAATTATTTTTCCCGTACGCAAAATACCGAGCTGGGCGACCGGCTGTGTGAGGCGTGTATGAAAACGCTTATCCATAACGGACGGATTGTCATGGAGCATCCCGGCGACCTGGCTGCCCGGTCGGAAATTATGTGGGCTGCCAGCCTTGCTCAGGCCGGACTGCTCTGTACGGGCCGTCAGGGCGACTGGGCGTCCCACGATATCGAAAACGAGCTGAGCGCCGTCTATGATGTGGCTCACGGAGCGGGTCTGGCCGTTGTGTTCCCCGGCTGGATGAAGTATGTGTTTGAAGCGGATATCAGGGTCTTTGTCAGGTTTGCCACCCGCGTCTGGAATCTGGACCCCTCTCAGTTTTCGGACGAGAGAGCGCTGGCTCTGGCGGGAATAGAGCGCCTGTCGGATTTCTTTACGCAGCTTGGACTGCCCTCCACGCTGGCTCAGCTTGGCATACCGGAAGATATAATAAAAGACCAGTTGGAAATGCTGGCGGAACGGGCGGTAAAAAACGGAGGGACAGGACAGTTTATGAAACTGTATAAGGAAGATGTTCTCCACATTCTGAAAAACTGCGCGGGTTAGCGCGTAGCAGGGAGTTTTGCCGGAAAGTGCTAAAGAGCGGCTGGCATACTGAAATAAGAATATTTTTGAAAAAAAGGAGACGGAATGAAAACAGCAATTTTAGTTGGATGCGGCGGCTGGGGAGAGATTTGGGCGAAATATACCCTACCCCGGTGCGCCGGCGACGGACTGCTCCGGGTGGTTGGCGCTGTGGACACAGTTCCCGCCCATTTAGAATCGGTCAGGGGGATGCTGGAAAAAGAGCAGCGCTTCACCGATTTGCGAAAGGCTCTTGAAAAGACAAAGCCTGACTTTTGTGTGATAGCCGCGCCGCCGGCGGCTCACGAGGCCGTCGCCATGACTGCTATGGAATACGGATGCCATGTATTGTCTGAAAAGCCGGTCACCGACAATCCCCAAAGTCTGTTCCGGCTCCTTGAGCGGGCAAAGGAAACCGGAATAAAATACGGCGTGACCATGTCCCATCAGTTCCAGCGGCATATCTCCACATTGCGAAAGGAAATTTTCAGCGGGAAATACGGTAATCTGGATTACATTTCCTTTCAGTTTACGGCTAAGGAGGCCGAGATGAGCGAGCGGCAGAAAAAGCTGGAGCATGTAATGCTAAACGAAGCGTCTATCCATCATTTCAGCCTGCTGGAATCGCTGACGGGAAGCAGGTGCAGAAGCATCTACACCGACGTTTGGAGCCCGGAGCATGCAAAGAGTATGAAAGGGGGAGGACAGTCCCTTTCCATACTGAAATATGAAAACGGCGTGCGGGTAAGCTACGAAATGTCCATGGCCAGCGCCAGTTCCCTTCATTCCTGGGGCAACGAACTGATTCGGGCGGAGCTGGAAAAAGCTGTGCTGGTTCTGAAGGGAAACAGTCTGCGCTGCTATCTGAAATCAGAAAAGGAGCCTTCTTTCAACCTCCCGGGTAAAGGATTTGAGATTCCGCTAATCGGTTCAAAGACTGACAGGTGGGGAAACGAAAATCTGGTGGAGCAGTTCGTGGACTGGCTGGAGGAGGGAGTGCCAATGGACACCCGGTTAGAGAACGCCGCCCGCGCCCAAATGACGGTATTTTCCGCCATTGAGAGCAAAAGAGCGGGACTTCCCGTAGAACCCGGGAGTCTGGAAGAAAAATACAGAAAAGAATTTATGAATTAAGAAGGAAGATGACAAATGAAAAAACTGACTGTTAAAGAGTTAAATCCCGCAAACGGACATCTGTTTGACGGCGTGCTGCCCGGAGATAAGCTTTACGCGGGCGGACTGTCTTTTACCCGGCCCGGCGAAGTGAGCCACGCTGACGATAACCCGGAGGGAACCCACATACATGACGACTGCGAGCTGTTTATGGTCGTGCAGGGAAAGGCCGTGGTCTGGGTGGACGATATAAAGGAGCCCTTAAAGACCGGAGACATTATTCTGGTAGAGCCCGGCGAGAACCATCACGTAATTTCCGACAGGGAAGAACCGGCTGTGATTTTGTGGTGCCATGCCGGTACAAAGTCTGTTTAATTGTCAAATACGCCGTTTCCGAATCAATTATAAAGTCAATAAAGTAGCTGTGCCGCGGTTTGTGTGCTATACTTTAAGAAAAGCTTTAAAAGGCAGGCAAAGGAGGCATAGTATGCAACCCAATATCTTATTTTATTTTACCGACCAGCAGCGCGCCGACACGCTGGGATGCTACGGGCAAAAGCTGGATATCAGCCCGAATCTGGACGAGCTGGCGCAAGAAGGCGTCTTATTTGAAAACGCGTTTACCGCCCAGCCGGTATGCGGTCCCTGCAGGGCCATGTTTCAGACGGGTCGCTATCCTACGGAAATCAACTGCTACAGAAACGGCCAGCCTCTTCCGGACGACGTCAAGACAGTGGCGGATTACATGAACGAGGCGGGGTACGACGCCGCTTATGTGGGGAAATGGCATCTGGCAAGCTGCCGGGATTCCTATGAAGAGCCGCCGGTTATTGACTATGAATGCAGGGCGATTCCTCCAGAGCGGCGGGGCGGTTACCGGGGGTTCTGGCGTGTCTCCGACGTACTGGAAGCAACCTCCCACGGCTATGACGGATATGTTTTTGATGAAGAGATGCAAAAGAGAGAGTTTAAAGGCTACCGGGTGGACTGCATTACGGATTTTGCCCTGGAATATCTGGAGCAGTATAAAGGGGAAAAACCGTTTTTCCTGACCATATCCCATATTGAGCCTCACCATCAGAACGACAGGAAGTGCTATGAGGGCCCTGACGGTTCCAAACAGCGTTTTGCGGATTATGAACTTCCGGAAGATTTAAAGGCGCTTTCAGGGGACGCAAAGGAGATGTATCCGGATTACTTGGGCTGCTGCAAAAGCCTGGACGACAATCTGGGGCGTATCATTGAGACGCTGAAGAAAAAGGGACTTTATGAGAATACCATTATTATTTACAGCTCGGACCATGGCTCCCATTTTAAAACCAGAAACAGGGATGAACATCTTATGGGAGCGGATGACTATAAACGTTCCTGCCACGATTCCAGCCTGCAGGTTCCTCTTGTTATTTCCGGTCCCGGTTTCAGGGGCGGAAAAAGGGTCGGCGAACTGGTGAGTACGGCCAGCCTTCCGAAGACATTTCTGGCCATGGCGGGAGTAGATGTGGGCAGCCTTATGATTGGGGAGGACTTAAAAGACGTGGCGGACGGCAGGACGGAAGGAAGGGAAAACCGGATTTTTGCCCAAATCAGCGAGAGCCGTACAGGGCGGTGCCTGCGCACCGAGAATTATCTCTACAGCGTATACGCTCCCGGACTGGACGGATGGCAGGAAGGAAGCAGCGATTATTATGAGGAGGATTTTTTCTACGATTTGAAAAAGGACCCTTACGAGCTGGAAAATCTGGTGCGTGACCCGGCTTATGCGCAGATACGAAAAGAGCTTTCTTTGCAGCTTTTGGATGAGATTGAAAAGGCGGAAGGGACAAGACCTGTGATTGCCCCTCTTAGTTTAGAATAAATCCTTTTGAGAACAAAAGGCAGGCGGAGGTTTCTATGGGAAGTTTCCGCCTGCTTTCCAAAAGCGGATGGCGCTTTCCAAAAGCAGCCTGCGCCGTAAGCCCCAGGTATGTCAGCGGGAACCGGCTTAAATACCGGTTTCCACAAAATGAACCTCATAGCAGTTCCAGTATTTCTGATAGACTCTGTCCTTCTGCCCGTCAAAATTCAACTGGAACATTCTGAACACGACCGGAATATTTTTAGGCTGCCACTGCTCTTCATAGGAATAGCAGTATTTCATGCCAATCTGCCGCATTACGCCGCCGCTTTTGGGATTTTTTCTGTCGTGGGTCGCCGTAATGTATGGGATACCGTCTTTTTTTAACTGGCTGATAAAAGCCCTGCCGGCCTCGGAAACGATGCCCTTATGCCAGAACTCTTTGCAAAGCGCATACCCGAAATCATGGCTTTCGCCCGTATCCATCTTGATATAGCCAATTGGATAATCATCCTCTTTTAAACAAATCGCCAGACTGTATGGTTTATCTGCCAGTCTCTGTTCGTAAAATTTTTGTGTTTCTTCCCTGTTTTTCACGGGGAACCATGGCAGAAAGGTATTTACCTCCTCGTCCCTTAAAAGCAAATACAGCGCGTCCATATCCTTTTCCGAAAAATTCCTTAACAGGAGCC
>OFFW01000712.1_pt1 | contig 22621 bp, 19 predicted proteins | sample 1521501 | NCBI WGS metagenome assembly OFFW01 (sample SAMEA3504107, study PRJEB24116) | mouse gut metagenome | biome: mouse gut; feature: mouse-associated habitat; material: faeces | place: Denmark | collected 2011
GCGGGTCCCTTCGCCGACACCGGAGGCCTCTTTGGCGAGTGGAGCTACATGGGAAACCGGGAGAAAACCAGAACACTGCGGGAAGCCCTGGAGACAGTATACGGGACGCAGCTGGTAACGGCCATGACAGAGCCTTTCCGCCAGTCTCCGGATGTACCGGACTCCGTGGAAGAAGCCCTGGAGCGCTTCCGCCCCTGCGAACTGTGCATCGTTGCCGCAGGCGAACCCGAATGGCAGACCGGGGAAGCCACCAGCAAGACCAATCTGCGCCTTAGCCCCAACCAGGAAAAGCTCATTCACGCCCTCCGCAATGCCGGAAAGAAGGTTGTCCTCCTGCTCTTCTCCGGCAGACCCCTGGACATTGCCCCTATCCTGGATGCCGCGGATGCCGTCCTTCAGGTATGGTTCCCAGGAAGCGCCGGCGCAGATGCCGTCACAGATATCCTCACCGGGAACTACAACCCCTCGGGCCGCCTCAGCATGAGCTTTCCCAGAAATGTGGGACAGATTCCGGTCTACTACAATTGTTATAATACCGGACGCCCCGCCCTGGATCCGGAGAACCGTTTCTGTTCCCGCTATCTGGACTGCCCCAACAGCCCGCTGTTTCCTTTCGGCTACGGCCTGAGCTACACCACCTTCCCCTGCCGCGGCCTGAAAATCTCCGAAGATAACACCACGGCATCTGTGCTGGTGAAAAATACCGGCAGCCGCAGGGGCGAAACCGTGGTGCAGCTCTATGTCAGGGACGTGTCGGCCAGTGTGGTCCGCCCGCTGAAGGAGCTGAAAGGCTTCCGCAGAATCGCCCTGGATGCCGGAGAAGAGACGGAAGTAACTTTCCGGATTACGGCGGACATGCTGTCCTTTTACAATGAACATGAGCAATGGGGCTGGGAACCCGGGGAATTTGACATCATGGTCGGGTTGGATTCGGAACAAATAGAAGGACAGCGGGTATATCTCTCCCCAGCGGATCTGCCATAAGACAGCCCTCTCGCTCACACGCCCCTGTTCTGCACCCTGTACTCATTGGGTGACATCCCTACGCTTTTCCGGAAGGCCGAGGAGAAATACTGTGAAGTATGGAACCCTGCCTTCCGGGAAATCACCTGCACCGTATCGTCGGTCTGCTCCAACAGCTGCCTGGCCCTGGCAATCCGGCAGGCCGTGATGTATTCCGTCAGATTTTCCCCGGTAATCCGCTTGAACAGGCGGGACACATGAGAATCATTGTAATTCACATAATTTGCAATGACCGTAAGGCTCAAATCCTCCTCCAGATGCCCCTGGACAAATTTCTGTATGGAGGCGACCATCTGCCTGGCCTTGTCGCTGCTGCACTCTCCCGCCACGGAAAACAATGTCTCCCCCAGACGCTTCAGATAGGCGAAGGCCTGCTCCCAGTCGGCAAAATCATTAATATAATACAGAGGATACAGCGCCATCTCCATGGAAAGCCGCGGTTCCATCCCATAATGCTCAATATAATCCAGATAAATCACGGCAATGGAAAAATACAGCTTCACTGCCCCCGTATGGTGCCTGCTTTTCACGGAAGTACAGTACTGCCTGCAGTAGAGCAGTTCCGTGAGAAATACATCCCGGCTGCCCTGGTACAGCGCCTGCTTCATGACCGCAAGCCTCCTGGGCAGCGCGGCGGAGGCTGCTACGGCGGAAGACTCTCTGGAATCCCCGTCCTCCTCCCGTTCCACCACCCTCGCCGCCGAGGAAGACAGGGACGAAAGCATACTTTCCCGATAATAGGAATCGTACAGATACTGATACACCCCCGGCAGCTGCTCCCAGGCCGCTTTCTCCCTGTACAGGCACAGGGAAACCGACTGACGCCCGGACTCCGTACAGACATCCAGGAACGCGTCCATGGTGTCCTTGAGACAGTCAAACCAGGAAAGCTGCTGCCCCATGGACTCTTCCTTCTCCTGGAAAATCCACAGCAGCATCCCCTTCTGGGTCTCCACAAAGGAAAAGCGGAACAGATTCCCCAACAGCCGCTCCATTTTGTCCAGCCAGAAGACAGATCCCGGACCTACGGGGGCAGGTTTCTTCACATGCATGAGCATCAGCCAGACCTCCTGCTCCGTTGAAAAATGAATCTCCAGAGAAGCCTCCCTGGCAAAGGCCGCCGGATTCCCGGACAGGTTTCCATGGAGCACTTCCCGGAGAAGCTGCTGCTCCTGCAGGAGAACCAGCTGTCTCTCCTTCTGCTGGATGCCCGTGAGGCAAGCCTGCTCCCGGCGCTTTTGCAGAATAGCCTCACAGCAGGAATCAACCACGCTGCGTATCTTCGCATCCGGCTCCGCCTTCAGCAGATATATGGTTCCCGGATACCGATTGGCCTCGTAGATGTAATCAAACACCTCATAGGCGGTAAGGAAAATAATCTGGCAGTCCGGCCATTGCCCGTGCAGCCGGTCCGCTATCATCAGCCCGTTTACCTTCGGCATGTTGATGTCCAGAAACGCCATGTCGATACGGGAGGATGCCACCAGCGTCAGTGCCTCCGGCCCGGAGCAGGTGCTGATCAGATTCAGTTCATATTCCTCCATCTGTGACAGCATATTGGTCAAATGGCTGATTACGTGGTATTCGTCGTCCACCAGCAATACTTTAATCATGGAATTCCCTCCCTTTTCCGCAGTTGATAGAATGCAATAAAACTACTCTAACAACGGCAGGCAAATCCTGATACACAATCCTCCCAGGACACTCCGGCCGGCTTTCAGACACCCCGCATCCGGTCCCTCCTCCGACCCGGATGACCCTCCCGGCATCCTGCTGCCTTCCCCCGGCTCCGTCCCTGCCCCAAAATAAATGCTAAGCCGCCTCTGAATATTCAATATTCCGGACATCTCCTGCTGAAGAACCCCGCAGGCCGTATCCCGGAGCTTTTTCTGCATCTCCCGCAGCTGCTCCTCCGAAAGCTCCTCCCCGTTATCCTCAATGGCGATTACCAGACAACGCGCCTCCCGGGAAACCGTCACCCGCAGCACCCCGTCGTCCACCTTATCCCGCAGCCCATAATTGAAGGCATTCTCCAGAATGGGCTGGATAATCAGCTTCGGTACCAGGATATCACCGTATTGCTCCGGCAGGGAATCCGTCTCAATCCGAATCCTGTCTCCGAACCGCAGCCCCTGAATCTCGCAGTAGAGCATAGCATGGTGATACTCCCGGCTCAGCGGCATATAATCCTGGCTGTTCCGGGTGATATACTGAAAATACAATCCCAGGGTATCCGCCATCTGCCCTGCCTCCTCATACAGCTCGTCATGAATCATCCGCCGCAGCAGAAAGAAGGCATTATAGAGAAAATGGGGATTTATTTGCTGTTCCAGATTTTTGATGGTGGCATCTTTCAGCAGAATCTGCTGCAGGTAATTATCATGGACAAGCTTTTTGTAATTTATTACCATCTGGTCAAAATGTCTGTGCAGCTCGCCAATTTCATCTTTTCTCAACGAATAGTTATATGGAACCGGTATTATTTCCATAGAGCCGGATTCGAAGTGGCTCATTTTTATTTCCAGATTGCGAAAGTGAGAGGTAATGTGCCCTATAACGGCATACTCTGCAATAATAACAATTAAGGCGGTCAGAATTAATGTAAATAATGAAATGTTGATGGCTGTGCGCAGGTGGGAAAAAAGTTCGTCATAGTCGGAAAAGTGGATATACTTCCAATTCGTATAGGGAAGTTTTCCGGAAGTAACAAAAAAGGCAGTATCACGTAAACGGATAATTTCATAACCGGGAACAGGCTGAACATTAATTTTTTCCATGTTTTCGGGAAAAGGAGAGGGAAAATATATCCGGTCGTTATCCGTCACTAATATCAGGGATGATGGGTCGGACTTTCCGGTGGAATTAAGAATAATTCTTTCCATATCCACTTCAATAAAGAGTGTTGCAAGCTTGTTTAGTTTGAGATACGCTTTCTGGCGTATCTGCCTTGCGCAGACGGCGGAATTTAAATAGGAACTGCCGCCCTGCCATACGAGGCGGCCGTCCGCCTGGTCGGAGAGCTCTTCGAGTGATTGAAACGCCATACTTCCAAAATCTTGGGAAGAGTATCCCATTCTGATTAAAGAACCGTCTGACAATAGCAGGACAATAGAGACAATATTTGAATTTGAATTATAATAAGAATAGAGACTGTCGTAAAGCAGACGTTTATTTCGCGCGCGCTCCTCTGTATTCGTACTTTCTGAATAAATCGTAAGAGATTCCTGTATCAGGGGATTTTCTACTAAATAATAGGTGATATTCTCCACGTCTTTAAGGCCTGTCTCAAGGTTGGAAACCAGATAATCCATAATGAGAGAGGTCTTATTATACAGTTCCTGATTGTATTTTTCCGTGATAAAGTTTATGATTCCTATTCCGGTTAAACCGGTCAGCGTTATGGCAATCGTAAATATGAAAGCGAACTTCTGCGCAAGTTTTAAATTATTAAAGTAGTATTTAATGAAGGCCATTAATCAATCCTTTTTATATTGTATAATTCCCGCAAATTTTTCGAATATGTTATTTTATCTAATAATGCCTTTCTCTTTTCTGTTTGTAAAGTCAAAAAAAGGAAGAAAAGCGTTTAAAAATCCATACAATTTTGCGGATAATGAAAAAAGGCGTGAAAAAGCCGTTTTTTAAACACTGAAGATTGATTATTTGGATTTTCATTTATGACGGAACCACTATAATTAGCATATAACTCAAACTCCTGTGTGCCAGGGAGAGAAAGGAGCTGATATGAGTGTAAGAGTTGGCTTGGCCGGTTGCGGCGATATTGTAAAGCGATATTATCTTCCGGTTCTTTTGCAAATGGCAAAGGAGGGAAAGATACATCTGGCAGCCTGCTGTGATGTTGTTTCCGAAAAAGCGGAAGAAGCATCAGCTATAGGATTTGAAAAGGTATATACGGATGGTATTGCGATGATGAGGGAAGTAAGGCCGGACTGTGTTCTTATGGCGCTGCCTGTTGAAGAGACAGCGAAACAGGCTATAAAGGCGGCGCCTCTTGGGATTCCCATGATGCTGGAAAAACCGCCGGCACTAACAAAGATGAAAGCATTAGAGCTTTCCGGCGAACTCCAAAAATATGGCATTCTTCATCAGATTGCATTTAACCGGCACTTCATACCAACGGTTGTATCGTTAAAAGAAAAATTGAAAAAGGAAAGGGTTCGGAATATTCAAATACAGATGTGCCGGGTAAATCGTGTGGAAAAAACTTTTTATACCACGGCAGTGCATGCGGTTGACTTGTTGAGATACCTGGCTGATGCGGAATATACGCAGGTAAACTGCAGCTATCAGGATTTACCGGAATATGGGGGCCATGTAAGCAACTTTTATCTGAACTGTTCTTTTTCCAATGGGCTGACGGGCCAGATTACGATTTTGGTGGATGGAGGAATTGTAAACGAAAGAATTATGGTTTCCTGCAGGGGAATTACGTATTATGCCTCTTTGCCGGTGTGGGAATGCAGCGACAGCCCCGGAGGGATTCTGGCATACCAGAATGATTGTCTGATGCTTAAGGAAAAGGGACCGGCGATAGGAGACCCGCTGAGGAATGCGGTTGCAAGCGGCTTTTATGGAGAAATTGAAAATTTTATCAGGGCCGTGGAAGCGAAAGCACAGCCGCCGGAAAACATGGAATATTCTCTGCCGCTGATAGAAATCTCAGAAAAATTACATAATAGGGAAAGGGAGTATAACAGATGCTGACAAGACAGGAAATACAGGAAAAATTGCAGGCAGTTATTGATAAACTGATTCATCTTGGCGGGGCTGATTATGAGATGGATAAGAAGACGGATACAAAGTCACAGTACCTGGGGCTGGTAGCGAGAGACTTTGGATTTGAAGAATGGGACTGGCCGCAGGGAATCGGGCTTTATGGATTATATAAAGTGGAGGGGCTATATGGAGACGACAGATATCAGGACTTCTTTAAGGAGTGGTACGGGAAGAATTTCAGCCAGGGACTGCCCTCACGGAATGTAAACACAACAGCCCCCTTTTTGACATTGTCATTTCTGGCGGGGGAATGGGGAGACAAAAGATATCAGGAGGAATGCAGAAAAAGAGCGGAATGGGTGATGGAGCTGCTGCCTAAGACAAAAGAAAACGGATTTCAGCATGTGACAAGCGCTATTGGCGACAGACAGGCGGTAAGACTGAATGATGGCGAGCTGTGGATTGATACGTTGGTAATGACAGTTCTTTTTCTGAATCAGATGGGACAAAGCGAGTGCCGCAGCGATTACAGGGAGGAGGCTTTGCACCAGTTTCTCCTTCATATCAAATATCTCTATCATAAAGAGAGCGGTTTATTTTTTCATGGCTGGAGCTTTCTGCGAAACGACAACTTTGGGGGAGTATTCTGGTGCAGAGGTAATTCATGGTTTACCTTTGGTGTACTGGAATATATAGAGCAATGCGGTGCATCAATGCAGGCCGGTATCAGAAAATATCTTGTTGAAGTGTTTCTGGCACAGATAAAGGCGCTTTTAGATTGGCAGGACGACTCGGGACTATGGCATACGGTTTTGAATGAAAGCGACAGTTACCTGGAGGTATCGGGAAGTGCGGCCATAGCAGCCGGCATATACAAAGGAATACATATGGGTATACTGCCGGAAGAATACAGAAAATTTGCAGACAGAGCAGTGGAAGCAATCTGCGAAAATATTGCGGAGGATGGTACCGTACTGAATGTATCTGCCGGGACAGCGATTGGCATGGATTCGGATTACTATAAAAATGTGATGATTAAGCCCATGGCATACGGGCAGTCACTGGTTATCATGGCCCTGAGCGAGGCTTTGAGGCAGTACACAGAATATGGAAAGGAGAAAGTTTTATGAAGAAAAAATGGATTGCACTTGTAATGGCGTCAGTAATGGTAATGACATTCGCAGGATGCGGCAGCAGCGGGAAAGGAGCAGGCGAAGAAAATGCGGTACAGTCAACAGGACAATTACCGCCGGAGGAGAAAGAAGAATCGGAATCACCTGACGATGAACCGGCAGAGGAAATAACGCTTCGGGTAAGCTGGTGGGGGAGCCAGTCCAGACATGATTTGACGCAGCAGGCATTGGAGCTTTATATGAAAAATAATCCTCATGTAAAGATTGAAGCGGAATTTACCGACTGGTCAGGATATTGGGACAAGTTGGCCACGCAGGCGGCCGGAGGGGAATTGCCGGATATAATTCAGATGGATTATTCCTACCTCAGCCAATACGCGTCCAGTAAGCAGCTGGCAGATTTAAACGGTTATCTGGAATCCGGCGTAATAGAACGGGCTGAAATCAGTGACAGCATTATTGAAAGCGGGACAGTGGACGGAAGCTGCTATGCAATATCCCTGGGGAGTACGGCGCCGATGGTACTGTATGATAAAGCGACAGTTGAGGCAGCAGGGGTTGAGATTCCCCTTCACCCGACGATGCAGGAGTACTACGACATTTGCCAGGAAATTTATGATAAAACAAAAATTCCGGCCTATTATGAGAGCGGAATGACTACCATCCAATACAATGCCAGGGCAATGGGAAGAAATATTTTTACCGACCTTGCCGACGGAAAGGATGAGGCGGCAAAAAAACACTTTGAATGGGTAGAAAAGTTTGCAACTGCTCCCTTTTGTATTCCGGCGGATATATTATCGGAAAAAAATCCTCAGGTGGTTGACTCTATGCCAATCAATGACTTATCAACATGGAATGTATTTTCTTTTTCCAATGCGTTTTTGAGTATTTATAATGCGTGCGGCGGGGAAAGAGAGCTTGGGGCATTTATGTATCCGATGGATGAGGAGGCCGGAGAGGAGCCAATGTACCTGAAACCGGCTATGTTCTTTACAATTACGGAAAATTCCCAATATAAGGATGAGGCGGCAACGTTTATAAACTGGTTTGTAAACAGTGAAGAAGCAAACGAAATTTTAAAAGGCGAGAGAGGCGTGCCGGCAAACAGTAAGGTTGCTGAGAAAGTGAAAGGTCTTGTGAGCGATACTGAAAAGATTGCCTATGATTATGTGGCGGAGGTCAACAAGATAGCCACGCCTGTAGATGCGCCCAATCCTGCCGGATACAGTGAGGTAGAGGCAAAGCTGACCGCATTGGTTGAGGACATCCGGTACGGAAATAAGACCGGCGAGGAAGCAGTGGCGGAATTTGTGCCTGAAGCCTCAAACATTCTGAAAGAAGCTGAGTAATAATAGTGTGTGCATCCGGGATAGCTGCCTGTGCGGTTATCCGGATGCGTAGAAGCAGGAGGATAGATATGGCACACAGAAAAAGGAGAGAAAAAATTACCGGATATCTGTTTATATCACCGTTTATTATAGGATTTGTGTGTTTTATCAGTATTCCGATGTTATTATCCTTATTTTTTTCTTTTACCAGATACGATATTTTAAGCCCGCCTGAATTTATTGGGCTGGGAAATTACATTACGATGTTTACGGAAGATAAACTGTTTTGGAAAACTTTCGGCGTAACCATGTTTTACGTGCTGTTTTCGGTTCCGCTTCGATTGTTGATGGCATTAATTGTTGCGCTCTTGCTGGTACGTCCGGGACGCTTATCCGCATTTTACAGAACCGTATTTTATCTGCCGTCTATTATTGGCTCCAGTGTGGCGGTGGCAATATTATGGAAAAGAATGTTTGCCAGCAATGGAATGATAAATGCTCTTTTAGGGGAAATGGGTATTGAGAGTAATATAGCGTGGCTGGGACGGTCCCAAACGGCAATCTGGACTTTGATAATACTGTCAGTCTGGCAATTCGGTTCTTCCATGCTTATTTTTCTGGCCGGATTAAAGCAGATTCCGCAATATTTGTATGAAGCAGCTATTGTGGATGGAGTCGGATGGTTTACCAAATTTTTTAAAATTACCCTTCCCATGCTGACACCTACCATCTTTTTTAATCTGATAAACCAGATGATAAACGGATTTATGGCTTTTACACAGAGCTTTATTATAACGGAAGGGAAACCTCAGAACAGCACTTTGTTTTATGTAGTATATATGTACCAAAATTCGTTCAAATTTAATAAGCTGGGATACGGATGCGCAATGGCGTGGTTTATGGTTCTGATAGTAGGTGGTCTGACAGCGCTTATTTTTCTGACGCAGAGAAAATGGGTATATTACGAAACGGAATGAAGGGAGAGTGAACATGAGAAAGAAAAAAATGGGTTCCGCAGCCATATATCATATATTTGTGTTTGCTTTTGCCGTAATAATGATATATCCGGTTTTGTGGATGGTATCCGGCTCGTTTAAAAGTTCCAATGATATATTAAATTCTGCGCAGAGGCTTTTGCCGGAAGCCTTTTCCATGCAGAATTACATAACAGGGTGGAAAGGCTTTGCCGGCTATGATTTTGGCAATTTCTTTAAAAATTCATTGTTTATTTCCACTGCAGCGACTTTGGGAGCGGTGCTGTCGTCGGCAGTTGTGGGCTATGGGTTTGCAAGATGTGATTTTCCTTTTAAGAAATTCTGGTTCGGCTGCATGCTATTGTCTATGATGCTTCCGTTTCAGGTGATTATGATACCTCAGTATATATTGTTTAATGAGCTGGGATGGATTGGGACTTATCTGCCGCTTATCGTGCCACAGTTCTGTGCACAGGGATTTTTTGTATTCCTTAATGTACAGTTTATCAAAGGAATACCGGTGGAACTGGACGAGGCGGCAAAGATAGACGGCGCCGGGACAATGCGGGTATTTGGAAGTATTATCCTGCCCCTGGTAAAGTCTTCTGTTGTGACGGGAGCGATATTTTCTTTTATGTGGAGGTGGGATGACTTTCTGGCGGCTTTGCTGTATCTGAATAAGCCGGCAAGATATCCGGTGAGTCTGGCATTAAAGCTTTTTTCCGACCCCACATCAGGTTCTGACTGGGGCGCAATGTTCGCTATGGCAACATGTTCCCTGATGCCGATATTTGTTATTTTTCTGACAATGCAGAAATATCTTGTGGAGGGGATTGCCTCTACCGGCATAAAAGGGTAGAGAAAAGGGGTAATATTATGGGAGAACAAATGAAAGCGCTGGTGCAGTATGCGCCTTATGATAATCGTTATGAAACTGTTGATATTCCTGAGATTGGCGATGAGGAGCTGCTTCTCAAAGTAAAGGGATGCGGAATATGTGCCGGTGATATAAAAGCATATCATGGCGGAATCCGCATATGGGGAACGACGGAAAAGGACAGGTATATTGAAGCGCCTGTAATCGGCGGGCACGAATTTTACGGAGAAATCGTCCGTATAGGTAAGGCGGCTGCCGGCTGGAATATTGGAGATATTGTCTGTGCGGAACAGATTGTACCCTGCGGAAGTTGCAGCTTTTGCAGGGAGGGAAAATACTGGATGTGTGAGGAATCAGCGGTTTATGGTTTTAAGCAGCATGCATCCGGTGGTTTTGCAGAATATATGAAGCTTCATAAAAATTCTATTATCCACAAAATCCCGGAGGGTTTTTCTGGGGAGCAGTCAGTCTTAATTGAGCCGATAGCCTGTGGAATGCATGCAGTGGATATAGCGGAAATACGCCATGAGGATGTGGTGGTGGTGGCAGGCCTTGGAGCCATTGGACTCGCAATTGTCAACATGGTGAAACTGCGTTTGCCCAAATTGGTTATTGGATTGGATGTGAAATCGTTTCGGTTGGAAAAAGGACGGGAATTTGGAGCAGACGCTGTACTGAATCCGGTGAAGGAGGACGCGATAGAAGGCATCTTGCGGCTTACCGGGGGCAAAGGATGCGATGTCTATATTGAAGCGTCGGGAAGTGAGGCCAGTGTAAAGCAGGGGCTTGGAGTATTAAAAAATCATGGACGCTATGTGCAGATGGGTGTGTTTGCGCAACAGGTAGGGGCAGATTGGAATATTATCGGGGACGGGAAAGAACTCAGTATAAGAGGTTCCCATCTTTCAGCAAAAACTTTTCAGGCGGTTATTGGTGGAATAAAGGCCGGCCTGATAAAAACAGAGGGGCTTGTCAGCCATCAATTTGCATTAAAAGACTGGAGACAGGCATTTGAAGCAGCGGAAATGGATGAAAAGGCGCTTAAGGTAATGCTTGTGCCATAAAGGACAGACAGCCGTCTGGTAGAGATGATGCAGGAGTAGTCAGATGAAAAAAACAGTAATTGTCGGTTATGGAAATATGGGGAGCCGGTATGCTTCCCATATTTATAACGGTAAGATAAAAGATATGTCGCTTTATGGCATTGTATGCAGAAACCCGGAAAAACAGCGGGAAATCATAAATAATATGCCGGAGGTAAAAGTTTTTCCAGGAGAAGAAATCATGCTTAGCGAGAGGGATAATTTTGACGCGCTGATTATAACCACTCCTCACAAGGAACATATAAAAACTGTAAAAAGAGCGCAGCGGGCAGGACTTCATATATTGTGTGAAAAGCCTTTGGGAATAACAGCACAGGAATGCAGTGCAGTTCTGGCGGGAAATGCAGAGGCAAAAATGGTAGAAGCCGTACTTTTTAACTGGCGTACAAAAGAGATTTACAGACAGCTCCACGCGTATCTGGAGGGCAGAAACCTGGGACGGCTCCACCAGGTAGTCTGGGTGGCGAATTTCTGGTATCGTCCGGAATTTTATCACCATGCTTCGAAATGGCGGAGCAGTTGGAGCGGAGAGGGCGGCGGCCTTTTAATCAACCAATGCCAGCATTTACTGGATATGTGGAACTGGCTGTTTGGGCAGCCGTGTGAAGTCTTTGCCAGTTTAGGGTATGGAGAATATAATCATATTTCGGTAGATGACAAAATATCGCTTTTTCTCAGGCACGAAAATGGTATGTGGGGGAATCTGATTTCATCCAGCGGGGATTCTCCGGGAGCCTGCCATTTGGAAATACACGGGGAATGGGGGAAAATAGTGGTTGAAGATAATCGCTGCTTGAGGATATATAAAAATACGGCCTCTACGGAATCCATTTCAAAGATATCCAGAGAAATAAATCCGGTAATCCCGTTTGCGGAAGAAAACAGAGAAGTAAATCAGAAAGAAGATGAATATGTGGCTGCTCTGCAGAACTTTGCAGATGCCATGGAACTGAGAAGCGCGCCTTTGGCTGCTTTTTCGGACGGACAAAGGGCGCTAGAGATTGCAAATTCAGCATACCTGTCAAGCTGGAAGAGCACAGCAATACCTGTTCCCTGCGATGAGGAGGAATATTGCAGAGAATTGAAAAAGAGAGCAGAGGCAGAAGAAAGATAGCGGAAATGAAGAGTGATTTGTAATTTTATAGATACGGCGTTATAATAAAGACAGTCCGTAAGGGGGAAGTAGCAGATGTAAAAAGAGGCAGAAGCGGGGTATTGTATGAGAGCAACACACAGAGTAAAGGACTCTGCAGAAAATCCGGTCGGATATATTGTAGACGGGAAATTTTATACAGATGAATATCTGAAGACTAATATACAGTATGTGGAGAACCTTTCTTTAGAGGGGAATACAGTACGTTATGCGAGTGCGGAGCTTGAGGAAATTTCCTACAAAGCTGCCGTGGCCGAGAAAGAATATCACAAGATAGTAAGCGAAAATCCGTTTGTCAGAGATATACAGGAGGATTTGGAAGAATGGCGGCAGGATGCTTCCCATAAAGTGCTGCAGTTGGAGGGTTCCCGACAGATTGGAAAAACGACAGAACTGTTAAAATTCGCTTATAAGAATTATGAATATATTATTTATGTGAATTTGGCCTATGACAAGTATGATTTTCTGGAGACGGTAAATAGCGGGGGCAGCCCTTTGGAATTTGAAAAATATTGTCTGAAAGCCGGATTACCCCATTTTGTAAATAATAGAAATACGGTATTACTTATAGATGAAATCCAGCTTAGTGAGAAAATATACAATTCCATACGAAGCCTCTACTCAGAGATTGACTGCGACATGATTGTAACGGGAAGTTATTTGGGGCAGACTCTTCAGGCGGGATATTTTTTACCGGCCGGGACAGTCAGCTATATTCATATGTTTCCGCTGAGTTTTTCCGAGTTTTGCCGGATATATGATAAAGAAGAGATATTAAAAAGTATGGATTTGTTTGGTGACGATAATGGCAGGGCATATGATGAAATTCTGCCTCTTTATCATGTCTACAGACAGATTGGCGGATATCCGGAGGTGGTCAGAAAGTACAGGGAAAAAGAAGATATCAATAGCTGTTATGATGTGATACAAAGCCTTGTGGAAACTTTCCAAAGAGAATCCGGCTATTATTTCCGGACTTCGAAAGAAGCTCTTCTTTTTAAGACCGTATTTACAGAAGCTATAAAAAGTATGTGCAGTGAAAAGAGAGGCAGTGGAAACAAACTGACAGAGAAAATAACAAATATCGCAAAGCAATCGCAGAAAATGCTTGTCAGCAGAGATGAAACTGCCAGTGCAATTACATGGCTGGTCTATTCGGGAATAATCGGGGAGTGCGGATTATATAATAACGGAGATATCAGGCAGTATATTCCGGCCAGAAGGCTGTACTATATGGATTGCGGGATAGCGGCTTATGTTGGAAGAGGAGCGGAGGTGGATGAAAGCAGTATAGAAGGTCTGCTTACCGAAACCTTTGTTTATACAGAGTTGTACAGATTGTATAAAAAGGTATATTCAAAGAAAGCAGTGAAAGGGGAGACGCCTTGTTTTTCTCTGTACAGTCAATATGAGCTGGACTTTGTTCTTGTAGATAAGGACAACACAGTTTATGGTGTGGAGGTAAAGACAGGGGACGGAAGTCCTGAATCATTAAGAATTTTTATAGACAGGCATCTGATAGACCGGGGGACAGTGGCAAAGCCCGTAAAAGGCGGCCATGGAGAGAAGTTTGATACGATTCCCATATTTGCGGTGGGGTGTAGGTTCCCTTATATGCACTTTTAAACAAATTAACCAGATTTATTGAATTTAGTAACTTTTCCGATTATAATAAGAAAGGACTTGTTTTGGAAGCGGCGCGTCCGCTTCCTATTCTAATTTATAAAGAACTGAGGTTATCAATTTTATGTATAAAAGAATCCTTTCCCTTATCGTAACCACTGCGCTATGCCTTTCCCTTACCGCCTGCGGAATGCCCAAAGAGAAAATAGCCCAGGCGCAGGAAAAATACGCGCGGCTGGCCGAAATTCATAATCAGGTGGTGGAGGCCCATAAGAATGTGGAGGATAATTCTCTGGACGAAGAGCTGACGGCGCTTCGAAGCCGTGCGTCCGATATGGGGGCTTTCAATCTGGCGGAGATGGCGGAGGAGGAAATCGATAAGCTGATTCAGGATATAGATTCCATGATTAACGAATATGAAGGCTATCTGGCGCAGCTTTCCAATATAAAAGGGGAGGAAGAAGACGCCGTGCTTACGCCGATTGTAATTACCCTGATGAACGGCACGGACATTTCTTTTTCCGACCTGCGCCTTTACGAGCAGGGAAGCAACGGCCTGCAGGTAAACGTGCTTGAGGATTTGGAGCTTTTTGTGCCGGGACAGTATCTGGCGGGGCTTACGGTTATGCGTGATGTGGATAACACACCCTGGGTGCTGACTCTGGCGGATGAAAACGAAACGGGATATGAGACCGTGCTTGCGGTGGGCGAGTTTACGGAGGAAAGCGTTTCGCTGACGCTGTATTATGACTCCAGTACCGGAGAGCTTGTGGCGGAAAGGACAGAGAGCGGCGAAGAGGCAAATCCGGACGGGACGGAAGGGGATGAACCTGAGGGCGGCGCGGACGGACAAGCGGAAACAGGGACAGACGACGGGGCGGGTTCGGACAAAAGCGGCTCCGGTGAGCAGCAGGGAGAGGCGGCAGGCGCAGAGGACGGCTCCGGCGGGCAGCAGGGAGAATAATCAGGCGGGCCTTTTAGGGAGAAATACAATGGAAAAAGCTTATGAACTGGAGTTTTTTGGCGAGAAAAGCGGAAGTCTGTTCCTTAACTGCTGCGGAATGTCAAGAACGGAGCCTTTTCACAGTTTCGGCCCGGCGATTAAGCCGCATTATGTGATTCATTTTGTGTTAAGCGGCCGGGGGAGGCTTTCGATTGGCGGCAAGGAATACTTTCCGGAGCAGGGCTACGGATTTTTGATACCGCCGGACGAGCTTACTTTTTATCAGGCGGACGAAGAAAATCCATGGACCTATATCTGGGTGGGATTTAACGGAAGCATGGCGGGGGAGCTGATAAAGTCCATGGGGCTTTCCCTTATGAGTCCAGTGTTCCAGTCGGATAAGGAACAGGAACTTTACAGGTCCGTTATGGATATGATGGAGCACAACAGGGTGGGGATTGCCAATGATTTGCGGAGAAACGGACAGCTTCATCTTTTTTTATCCCTGATAGCGGAAAGCGCCAGGGTGGAGGAGAAGGGAGAGTCGGACAGAGCGGGGCTTTATGTGCGGCGGGCGGTGGAGTTTATCTTAAGCAATTACTGCAACCCGATTAAAGTTACCGACATTGCCAATTATGTGTGTATCAACAGGAGTTATCTGTACACATTGTTCAGAGGGGCGATGGGGATGTCGCCTCAGCAGTTTTTAACCAGCTTCCGCATCAACAAGGCGGCGGAGCTTTTGCAGGTCACTTCCCTGCCGGTGGAAAGCATCGCGATTTCCTGCGGGTATTCCGACCCGCTTGTGTTTACAAAATCATTTAAGCAGATGAAGGAAATGTCCCCGTCTTCCTACCGGAAAGAAATGCAAAAGGGGGGAAGCAGAAAGAGCCGGGAATATCTTCAGCAGATAGAGGATTTCATAAGCCAGGTAAATATTAACATTTTGACAGGCTTTTTTAACAAGGGAATATGGTTTGGGAAAAGAGGAATGCCATATAATGTAGCAAAAGGAACCGAAACTTTTACCCGGAGCCTGCGTTCGCGCTGTGTCGGCAGGCTCTGTCATATGCAAGGGTTCCGGGCGGGCCGGGCTTTGGCCGGACCGGGAGTGGAGATTGGAAACAGCGCAGAAAAGAGGGAAAAATGGTAGAAGCAGTAGTAAAAAGATTTGAAGAGGTGTACGGTGACAAGGAGGGGGCTAAGGTGTTTTTTGCGCCGGGACGTGTAAATCTTATTGGAGAGCACACGGATTATAACGGCGGGCATGTATTTCCCTGTGCGCTTACGATTGGTACATACGGGGTTGCCAGAGTAAGGGAGGACAGGAAACTGCGTTTTTATTCCATGAATTTTGACCATCTGGGAGTGATTGAGTCCTCGCTGGACGACCTTAAGCCCAGAAAGGAAGCGGGTTGGACAAATTATCCAAAGGGAGTTATGTGGGCTTTTGAGGGAAGAGGCTATCAGCTTCCCAAGGGGCTGGATATTCTTTTATACGGAAACATTCCCAACGGTTCGGGACTGTCTTCCTCTGCGTCCATTGAAGTTCTTACCGGCTATATTCTGAAAGAATTTTTCGGGTTTGAGGTGAGCAATCAGGATTTGGCTCTGATTGGGCAGTATTCGGAAAACAACTTCAACGGCGTGAACTGCGGTATTATGGACCAGTTTGCCATTGCCATGGGAAAAAAGGACAACGCCATCTTTTTGGACACGGCGGATTTGTCCTACACCTACGCTCCTATAAGCTTAAAAGGCGCAAAGCTTGTGATTGCGTGCAGCAATAAAAAGAGGGGGCTTGGGGATTCCAAGTACAACGAAAGAAGAAGCGAATGCGAAACCGCCCTTGCGGAACTGCAGGGCGTAGTGGATATTAAAAGCCTCGGAGAACTGAGCGAGGAAAAATTTGAGGAAGTAAAATCGGCAATCAAGGACCCCGTGAGGGTAAGAAGAGCAAAACATGCGGTTTACGAGAACCAGCGCACCGTTAAGGCGGTGGAAGCGTTGAAAGCGGACAATATCGCTTTGTTCGGAGAGCTTATGAACGCCTCACACGTATCCCTTCGCGACGATTATGAAGTAACGGGAATCGAGCTTGACACGCTGGTGGAGGAAGCCTGGAAGGTGGACGGCGTGATTGGCTCCCGTATGACGGGCGCAGGGTTCGGCGGCTGTACGGTAAGCCTTGTGAAGGACGAGGCCATTGACGGATTTGTGAAGCAGGTAGGGGACGCCTATCTGGCAAAGATTGGATATAAGGCTGATTTTTATGTGGTTGAGGTCGGAGACGGCCCCTGTGTGCTGCGGTAACAGGCAGAGGGAAAGACAAATAAAAGTCTGGCGGGCGGCAGTGCCAAAAGACGGGGCGCCTTCCGGCATTGCCGCCGGAGAGTGACAGGAAAAATTGACGGGGAGATTTGAAAATATGATACAGAAGGATATCAGAAGACTGGTTGCCTACAGCCTGAAAACGGGGCTGGTGGCAAAGGAGGACGAGATTTATACCACGAACCGGCTTCTCGAGCTGTTTGAACTGGACGAGCTTGAGGATTTGGATGAGCAGGGCCTTGCGGAGGTGGAAAAAACCGAAACAGAGGATTTGGAGGATATTCTCGGAGGACTGCTGGATTACGCGTATGAAAAGGGAATACTGAAAGAAAACGGAGTGGTTTACCGGGATTTGTTTGACACTAAAATTATGAGTCTTTTGATGCCCCGCCCCAGCGAGGTGATTGAGACCTTTAAGGAGATTTACAGGAAAGACCCTGTGGCGGCTACGGATTATTATTATAAATTCAGCAGGGATTCCGACTATATCAGGCGTTACAGAATAGAAAAGGATATGAAGTGGATAACCGCCACGGAATACGGCGATTTGGATATTACCATTAATCTTTCCAAGCCGGAAAAAGACCCCAAAGCCATTGCGGCGGCCAGAACGGCAAAGCAGTCGGGCTATCCGAAGTGCCTGCTCTGCCGGGAAAACGAAGGGTATGCGGGACGGGTGAATCACCCGGCACGGCAGAACCACAGGATTATTCCGGTTACCATTCAGGGGGATACCTGGGGATTCCAGTATTCGCCTTATGTTTACTATAACGAGCACTGCATTGTTTTTAACGGGCAGCATGTCCCCATGAAGATTGACAGAAACGCTTTCTGTAAGCTGTTTGATTTTGTTAAACAGTTCCCTCACTATTTTGTGGGTTCCAACGCGGATTTGCCGATTGTGGGCGGCTCGATTTTAAGCCACGACCATTTCCAGGGGGGCAATTATGAGTTTGCCATGGCGAAAGCCCCTGTGGAGAGAAGCTTTACCATAAAGGGATTTGAGGATGTAAAGGCAGGGATTGTCAAATGGCCCATGTCGGTTATTCGGCTGAAAGGTGCCGACACAGAGAGGATTATTGATTTGGCCGACCTTATTTTGCATCACTGGAGAGGCTACACGGACGAAGCGGCTTTTGTCTATGCGGAGACAGAGGGCGAACCCCACAATACAATCACCCCCATTGCCCGCAGACGGGGCGAATGCTATGAGCTTGATTTGGTGCTGAGAAACAATATTACCACGAAAGAGCATCCGCTGGGCCTTTACCATCCCCACGCAAAGCTCCATCACATCAAAAAGGAAAACATCGGTCTTATTGAGGTTATGGGTCTTGCGGTGCTTCCGGCCCGGTTAAAAGGGGAAATGGAAGAACTGAAAGCCGCCATGCTGGCCGGGAAAAACCTGCGGGAGGACGAACTGCTTGAAAAGCACGCCGACTGGGTGGAGGAGTTTTGGGATAAATACGAGAAGATAGACGAAACCAACATAGACGATATTCTGCGCCATGAAATCGGTCATGTGTTTATGGAGGTGCTTACGGATTCAGGCGTTTACAAGAGGAACGAGGAAGGGCAGAGGGCTTTTGACAGATTTATCTCCTCCGTGAACGACAGATAAGAATCCGGCGTTTGCTCGTAAAGCGTGGGTAAAAAGCGCGGGAAAAGTCCGCGCAGAATGCGGGAGGTAATCGCGATGCAGTTTCTACTGGCGGCGGTAAACGCAAAATATATTCATTCCAACCCGGCGATTTACAGCCTCCGGGCATATGCGGGAAAAGAGCTGCAGCAGTACATTGCCCTTGCGCAGTACACCATTAACAATCGGACGGAAGAAATTCTGGGCGACCTGTACAGGCGGCGGCCGGACGTAATCGGATTTTCCTGTTATATCTGGAACTGGCCTCTTGTGCAGGCGCTTCTTAGAGAACTGCCAAAGGTGCTGCCCGGCACGGAAATCTGGCTGGGCGGGCCGGAGGTGTCCTTTGACGCGGAGAAAATTCTGGAGGATTTTCCCGCGGTGCAAGGTATTATGAGAGGAGAGGGAGAGAAGACTTTTAAGGAGCTTCTTTCCTTTTATATTGCCGGAAAAGAAAGCGCAGAAAAAGAAGCGGGCGAGAGGCAGCATAACCTGCAAAAGATACCGGGACTGGTTCTGCGCTCGGGGAGAACCGAGCCGGGGGCGGCGGTGGAGATGGACGAGCTGCCTTTTCTCTATGACGATTTACAGGAGTTTGAAAATAAAATTATTTACTATGAGAGCAGCAGAGGCTGCCCTTTCCGGTGCGGCTACTGCCTTTCTTCTATTGATAAGGGCGTGCGTCTGCGTAGTCTTCCCGTGGTGAAAAAGGAGCTGCAGTTTTTTCTGGATAAAAAGGTTCCACAGGTAAAGCTGATAGACAGAACCTTCAACTGCAATCACAGACACGCCATGGAAATCTGGCGGTATATCAAAGAACATGACAATGGTGTCACAAATTTTCACTTTGAGATTGCGGCTGAGCTTTTAAATAGCGAAGAGATTGCGGAGCTGCGGAGTATGCGGCCGGGGCTTGTGCAGTTGGAAATCGGCGTGCAGACCACGAATGAAGCCACGCTGAAAGAAATCAACCGAAAGGGCGATACCGCCTGCATTGCCCGGGCGGTGGGTGAGATTAACAGGGGGAAAAATATCCACATTCATCTGGATTTGATAGCGGGCCTTCCTTTTGAGGGATACGAACGCTTTCAAAAGTCCTTCAACGAGGTCTATGCCATGAGACCCCTTCAACTGCAGCTCGGCTTTTTGAAGGTTTTAAAGGGAACGCCCATATGGGAAAGGGCAGAAGAGTACGGCATTGCCTGTCAGGAGGAGCCGCCCTATGAAGTGCTTTATACGAAATGGATTTCCTATGGCGAGATTTTGAAGCTGAAGCAGGTGGAGGAAATGGTGGAACTTTACTACAATTCCAATCAGTTGACTTACACGCTGGCCCTTTTGGAAAACGCGTTTTCCGGGCCTTTTGATTTGTATGAAGCCCTTGCGGAGTATTATGAGGCAAAGGGCTATTTTGTCAGCACACCGGCAAGGAGCCACCGTTATCAGGTACTTCTGGAATTTATAAAGGAACGGATGCCAAAGGAGGAGGCGCTTTACAGGGAGGCGCTCACCTATGACTATTATCTGAGGGAAAACGCAAAGAGCCGGCCGGATTTTGGGAAGGATTTGTCTGCATGGAGAGACGAGATTTGGGGTTTTTACCAAAAGGAGGAGAAAGAACCGGATTTTCTGCGGGAGTATGAGGAATATCACGCAAGACAGACCATGAAGATGACGCACATGGAAGTATTCTTTTATCCGGTTTGGGAGAGCAAAAAGGCAGGGCCGGAAGCGCCGGCGCAAAGGCATATGCCGGAGTTTGTGCTTTTTGATTACAGACAGAGGGATGCGCTTACCGGGAACGCGAAAGCGAGGGTGGTTACAAAGGCCGTAATGAAAGGGCATCCGGCTTTTGCCTGTGAAACCGGGCAGGTATGAATATGTGGAAAGATTGAGCCATATATTGTAAAAACGCGGAAAAAGCGGGATGCAGTGTATGGCTTTAGTTTTGTCAAATATCTCCAATATTATCATACCGGTACTGGTTTTTTACATTGTGGCCTATGGCGTGCTCAATAAAACAAACGTATATGAGGAATTTGTTAAGGGAGCAAAGGACGGGTTAAAGACGGTGGTGGGAATTGCGCCTACCCTTGTGGCCTTAATGACTGCGGTAGGTGTACTGCGCGCCTCGGGCTTCCTTCACTTTCTGGGAAATCTGGTCAGACCGCTAAGTGAAAGGGCAGGCTTTCCGGCGGAACTGGTTCCCCTTGCGTTCATCAAAATGTTTTCTTCCTCGGCGGCTACCGGCCTGGTGCTGGATATTTTCAAAACTTACGGCACGGATTCGCTGATTGGGCTGATTACTTCGATTATGATGAGCTGCACGGAAACCATTTTTTATACCATGAGCGTGTACTTTCTGGCGGCCAAGGTGACGAAAACGAGGTATACTCTGACAGGGGCGCTTTTGTCCACGGCAGCGGGGATTGTGGCGAGCGTGGTGCTGGCGGAGCGGATGATGTAGGGCGGTGGAGCGAAATGAGAAAATTGATAAATGCGTCCTTTCGTTATTAACAGTAGCCTTTTAATATGAAAAGCATTATAATACAGGTGAAAAGCTAATATGCGGGCTTTGAAAAGTTTTTGACTTGTGGTTGGATTTGTCGGGAAAGAGAAAATTATGATATTATATCATGGAAGTAATGTAACTGTGGAGCAGCCGAAGCTTCTTAAGCAGAACCGATTTTTGGATTTTGGATTTGGCTTTTATACAACAATGAACAAAGAGCAGGCTGAAAGTTTTGCTGTAAAGGTGACTGAACGGAGAAAAAGGGGTGTGCCGACACTTAATGTTTATGAATTAGATGAGAAAGAAGCGTTTAAGAGATGCAGCTTGCTGCGGTTTGAAGGCCCTGATGAGAATTGGCTTGATTTTGTTGCCACTAACAGACAGGGAATTTATCATGGGAAGAAATTTGACATAATATATGGAGCGGTTGCTAATGATGATGTATATAGAACAATTACACTATATATGTCAGGCGTTCTAACGAAAGGACAGGCGTTGGAAAGCCTGAAGATTAAAAGACTTTACAACCAATTGGTATTTGCTTCAGAAAGTTCTCTAAAATATCTGCGTTTTCTTAAGGAGGATATTGTATGAATGAAAATCAATTCAGTTCATTACTGGCGATAATTGTTCCGGAAATTGTAGCGCAGATTACGAAAAACAGCAATATTTCAGAGGAACAGGTAACTCTGCGGTTCTATAGTTCCAAACTATACGCAGAACTTTCAGAAGAATCGTCGAAACTATGGCACTATAGTCCGCTTTTACTTTATACAATGTATCAGGATGAACTCCTGACAGGGGGATATGAATATCCAGAGGAGGCTTGAATATGAGCAAAGAGGGAAAATTTTTAATTTTTTGCATAGAGCGCTACCGTTATTATAAGAAGCTTTCAGGAGCGCAGGTGGCGGAACACTTTGAAAAACATCATATCTGCGAATATCTTATGAAATACTATGAAGTCTTGCATACCATGGGTGAGTTGTATATTGTGGAGGATATTGAAGGCTATATTGAAGAGCAAACAGCCCGTCAAACCTCCTGACTTATAATTATCTGCCTTACCGCATCAAAAAGATAGGGCTTCAGCTTTTCAATATCTGCAGGCTCGCCATACAGAATCGAGCTGTAGCAGGTGGAACTGATAAACTCCACAATCATAAAAAGTAATATTTCCGGGTCCTTAAAGGTTCTGGGAGAATTTTCAAAAATCTTGTAGATATTATAAAAATCCACATC
>OFFW01000715.1_pt1 | contig 22602 bp, 17 predicted proteins | sample 1521501 | NCBI WGS metagenome assembly OFFW01 (sample SAMEA3504107, study PRJEB24116) | mouse gut metagenome | biome: mouse gut; feature: mouse-associated habitat; material: faeces | place: Denmark | collected 2011
CCCCGCCCGTGACCTCCTTGAACAGGGCAGCCACATCGTCCATCTCCTTCTGGAAGGATGCCTTATCCGATATCCTGGACATGTCCGGATGGTGATATGTATGGTTGCCCACGGTGTGCCCGTCTTCCACCATGCGCTTCGCAATCTCCGGGGCGGACTCCAGGAAATGCCCTACCACGAAGAAGGTGGCCGGGGCATTGTGCTTCTTCAGGGCGTCCAGGATGGGTTCCGTGTTCCCGTTCTCGTAGCCGCAGTCAAAGGTCAGATAGATCGCCTTCTCCTCCCCCGGCCCGCAAAAGTAGGCATCGTACTCCGCAAGCTCCGCCGCAGTGGCATTGCCTGTGGGCTTCTGCCCCGCCCCGCCGAATCCCAGGCCCCAGTCCTCGGTCTCTGTGAGCAGGCTCCCCGAGGTCTGTCTGGCCTGGGCGCGGATCTCCGCCACCTCCCTGCCCAGGAAGAACATGGCCGCGAACAGGGCCATGGCAGGAACCACCTTTTTCCACTTGATCCGCTCGGTCAGCAGCAGCTTTTGTACCACATCCTTTACATAAATCGTCTTCATCTGTCTGGCTTCCTTTCGCAATTAGCCATGCAGAAATCCCCGGCGGCTGTGTCCCTCCGCAGATCCCACATGGCTAATTCGTCGTCTTGCTCCAATATATGTAAAGAAAGCTTTGCCACATTCCCTGTCAGTTGCTTTTTCTTCAAAAATCTTAATTAGTAATATCAGTTGACTAATTATGCCTTCCCACCCCAGAAGGCCCATTCCAGCATGCGGCACCAGGCGTGGTACACAGGCAGGGTCAGCTCCTGCACCAGGTAGGTCTCGCTCTCCGGCAGCGCCACATACACATCGCACAGCTCCCGCAGCATGCCGCCGCCAAGGCCGCCCAGGCCGATGCAGCGCAGCCCCGCGGCCCTGGCCGTCTTCACCGCGTTTATCACGTTCCCGGAATTCCCCGAGGTGCTCAGCCCCAGCAGCACGTCCCCCGGCCTCCCGTAGCCCAAAACCTCCTGGGCATAGGCCATCTCCGGGGCCACGTCATTGGCATAGGCGGAGGAAAACGCCGGGTTCACCCCGATGGCAATGGCCGGGAGCGCTCCCTGCAGCTTTTCCTCCAGCCCCTGGCCGGGATAGAGCCTCCGGCAGGCCGCCGCGAACTCCTCCGGCACCGCCCTGTGCAGCCCGAGTTCCTTCATCAGCTCCCCCACGATATGCTGGGCGTCCGCACTGCTGCCGCCGTTGCCGCATATCAGGAGCTTCCCGCCCCGGGCAAAGCTTTCCCGCATCTCATGATAGGCCTCCATGATGTCTTCCCGGCATCCCTTCAGGACGGGATAGCGCTCCGCAAGCCCCTGCCAGATTCCCTCAACCTCATCCATTCCCTGCCACTTCCTTTTCTCCGAAATTATATTCCGCCAGCACCAGCGCGGCGTAATCGCCTATGTTCTCCCCCAGCTGGGCGGGCACCACCACGCAGGCCGCCGCGGACGCCTCCAGCGCCTCCCGCTTCATCACCCGCTCCGCATAGGGCCAGAGCAGATGCCTGCACCTCTGGAAGATGCTGCCGATGATGATGATCTCCGGGTTCAGGATATCCACCAGCATGGCCAGCCCCCTGCCAAGCTGCTCGCCGCAGAGGCGGTAGATTTCTATGGCCAGCTCGTCCCCCCTGTCCGCGGCGATGGCTATGTCCTTTGCGTTGAGCTGGTCCAAATCCTCCATGCCCTGGCACAGATCCTGGCTCATGCCGTTCTCGATCCTCTCCAGCACCTTCATCCTGGCCATCTGGCTGATCCCCGCGCCGCTGCAGAATCCCTCGAAGGAGCCCATCTTCCCGTAGCCCACCGGCCCCCATCTCTCCATCCTCACATGGCCCACTTCTCCTGCCATGTCGCTGCTGCCCCGGTAGAGCTTCCCGTCCAGGATCAACCCGGCTCCCAAACCTGTCCCGAAGGTCAGGAAGATGACATTGTCATACCCTCTGCCCGCGCCGTACTTCCATTCCGCCACCGCGCAGGCATTGGCATCGTTCTCCAGAGCCACGGGCAGGCCGAACTCCTTCTCCAGCATCTGCTTAATCGGTATATTATCCCAGCCCGGCAGATTGGGCGGGTTCATGATGATCCCCCGCCTGCTGTCCAGCGGCCCACCGCAGCTGACGCCTATCCCTATGATGTCCTCCGTGGAAAGCCCCTTCTCCTGCAATATCCGATGGATCATCTCCTCCATCTTCTGAATCGCCCCCATCGGGCCTCCTGCTTTCTTCGTCTCAAAGGCTTCCCTTCGCAGTATGAACTTCTCCGGGCCCTCCTTCCCCTGCGGATTCCCCAGTAGAACAGCACTTTTGGTCCCGCCGATGTCTATCCCTATGCTAAACTTCATATCGATTCCCCTTCCCGCCATTTTTATGGTGTATGGTTTTCCGGTACCCTTTATTCAGTGCTTTTCAAGAAAAATAATACCATTTTTCTTCCACTAAATCAATACTGTTTACTAACATTAAGGGCTTTTTATTTTATAAAATCTTTCTAAAGATTCCGGCCATCCCGGAAGGGCCATATCCCGTGTTCAGCCCGATTTTTAGTAATGCCGTTTTACTTTCTTGTCTCTTTTTATTGATTTTCATTACAAATCATGTATAATAGTAAGAAAAGGGGGATGACCCGCTTGTCTCCGCCAGAGAAAGGACGAAAATCTATGCCGACATTGCACGGAACCAACCTCACGAATGTAAAAGAAAAGAATCGCGCATTGGCCCTGCGCCTCATCAGCACGGGACAGTCCGTCTCCCGGGCAAACCTGGCCAGAAGCATGCATCTGACAAAGACCACCCTTGGCAATATCGTATCCGACCTGATCGCCAGCGACATCATCAAGGAGTACACCTATACCTCCACCGAGGCGGACGCCTCCCTCGGCAGGAAGCCGATCATCCTGGATCTGTCCCCCAATTCCCCGCTGATCATGGGGATGCTGATCAAAAGGAATCTGCTCAGCGGCATCCTGGCCGACCTGAAGGGACGGATCATCGCCCAGAAGGACTGCAGGTACGATTCCCTGAATCAGGACACCCTGATCGACACGCTGGTGCAGCTCTACGAACAGCTCCGCAAGGGCCAGTCCCGGCGGATCGTGGCCATAGGCATCTCCTCTCTGGGCCCTGTGGACACCAAGGCCCAGAAGCTGACCACGCCGGTGGATTTCTGGGGCATCAAGAACCTCCCCCTGCCTGAAATCATCCAACAGCGCACAGGGCTGCCCGCCTACATCATCCACGACAGCAGCGCCGGCGCGCTGGCGGAAAAAATCTACGGCTCCCATACCCATTCGGACAATCTGCTCTATCTGCATATCATGAATGGCATAGGCGCCGGGTATATCTTCCAGGGGAACATCTACGACGGGGATTTCGGACAGAGCGGCGAGCTGGGCCACACCTCCATCAATTTCGCCGGACCTTCCTGCAACTGCGGCAACCGCGGCTGCCTGGAGCTCTACGCCAATATCGACAATATGAACCGGCATATCCAGGAGATGCGCAATATCTACAAAGGCCCTACATTGCTGTCCAAGGAGCAGGAATCCTACACCTGGAGCGACATCATCACCGCCGCCTCCGCCATGGACTTCCTGGCCATGGCAGCGCTGGACGAGTTCTGCGGCTACCTGGCCTACGCGGTGCGCAATGCCATCCACCTGCTGGACGTGAGCCATATCATCGTGGGATACGATTCCCCCGTGGAGACCACTGTGGTGGAGGACGCCCTGACCACCAAGCTCAACAGCGGCCCCCAGTCCAACACAGGGCATACCATCGAGATCGTGAAGTCCTCCTTCGGCGGCCAGGCGCCCCTGATCGGCTCCATCGCCGTGGTGACGGACAAAATCTTCAACTGCGAGCTGAACATCTTCAACCCCTGAAGACAGGCAAATGTCACTCCGCCGGCACCGTGTAGACGAAGCTGGTGACCACGTAGAGGATCTGCCCGCCGTACTCCACCCGGGACCACCCAAAGTCCGCGCTGAAGCCTGTGCGGTGGGCCTTCTCCCCGTAGTTCAGCCGGCAGCTCACCGTGGCGTTCTCCTGGAGGGTGCTGGGCTCCGTCCGCAGGTTCACATACTCCTTGGGCGTGATCCAGTCATCGCAGTTTTCGAAAATGACTACGGTTCCGTCTGCCGTTGTGACCCGGTTGGGGTCAGTGGGCGCTACCGGCGTCTTATAATTCAGATCAGTGGTAAGATACTGGCTCACCGCGTACAGTGTCTGGCCATTATAATCGATGCGCGACCATCCTGTGTCATTGTTGATGCCGGTCCTGGACAGGGCTTCGCCATTTTGAATCTTTACCACGATGTTCCTGTCGTCCGTGGTGGTGGGCATGGTGCGCAGGTTCACCGCGTCCTTGGGGGTCACGGACTCCTGCACGACCATGAATGTCATGCGAATGTCATCCGCCCCGTCCTCCGGGTTCCCCGCCTGGGGCTGGGACGTGGGCCCAGGTGTGGGCTGTGCCGTCGGTTGGGGCTCAGCCGTAGGCTGGGGGGATTCGGGCTGGTCCTGCGGGCCTTCGGAGGCATCCGGAGGCGCAGAGGCCCCCGGGGCGGATGATGCCGCGCCGCTTTCCGCCGGTTCGCTTTCAGGCTCTGCGGGCGTCTCCGAATCCGCGGCCCCGGCAAAGTCCGGTTCTGGCTCCTCGCCTTCCCCTTCTCCCTGTGCCGGGTTCCCTTCCGCTTCCGGGGGCTGCCCAGAATCGTCGGACTCCGGCTGGCTGGCCTCCGCCAGGCTCCCCCTGTCCCCTCCCTCAGGCTTGTCCGGATGGGTGACATGCCACAAAACGGCGCATATGACAGCGGCCAGAACCGTCAGGCCCATAAAGATCGCCGCTTTCGCCCATGGCTGCAGGGGCGGCAGCGCTTCCTCCGGCTCCCGGTCCTCAAAATCCGCATCCTGCGCATCCTGCGTCCCCCGGCTCTCCGGTTCCTGCCCCAGTTCCTTTTCCTCCCTATCGTCCCAGTCCTTCAATTTCATAACAGCTCTCCATTCCACCGCCCTGCGGCATGAACACGCCCCGTCCCTCTCCCTCACCCATTGGGCCAGGTTGCCGGTCAGGCAGGATTTCAATCTCAGAGGTTCTCCCGGCGATCCTCCCGAACAATTTTCCGAATCCTTCGCCTTCCTTATTCTATCATTCCCATTGGTGGTTTTCAATATCATCTTGTGGCAATTTCCCGTACATTTTTCTCCTTTTTGGAGGCATTATGCCCGGACACGGAAAAAGGAGCCCGGACAGGCTCCTCCCATTCCCCGATTTCCTACGCCAGCTCCCGCTTCCGCTTGCGCCGTTTGTACACCAATATGGCGATGTACACTGCCAGGAACCCCAGGATGATCGCCACCAGCACCGCGGACTCGCCGGGGCCGCCCATTTTCGCCTCGGCCCAGAGCCTGTCGATCAGCCTGCTGGTCTCCTCCGGCAGGTTGACGAAGACCTGGGTGCGGGCCAGGGTCTCACCGTCCGGATAGTGGACGGGGCTCTCCACGATCTCCGGATCCATATAGGCCTTGGCCGCGGTCTCCGGGGTGGAATAGCCCACGTAGTCCATGTTGGCCCCGGCGATCTCAGGGTCGCAGAGGAAATTGATATAGGCCTCCGCCTCGGCCTTGTGGCCGGAGGTGGCGGGGATGCACATGGCGTCCACGAAATAGTTCGTGCCCTCTCTTGGCACCACGAAGCGGATGTTGTCGCTGTTGTCCACCAGGATGGCCGCGTCCCCGGAGTAATAGGGGGCTATCCAGGCCTCCTCGCTCTCCATCTTGTCGAAGATGCGGTCCATGACATAGGCCTGCACCATGGGCTTCTGCTGCTTTAAGAGGGCCGCGGCCTCCAGCCAGTCGCTTTCCTCGGTGGTGTTCAGGGACTGCCCCAGCAGGAGCTGGGCGATGGCGAAGGAATCCCTGGGATTGTCGAACATCAGTATCTTGCCCGCGTAACGGTCGTCCCAGAGGGAAGACCAGCTTGTAATCTCTTCTTCGATATAGTCCGTGTTGTAGAACAGGCCCACCACGCCCCAGGTATAGGGCACGGAATAGCGCCCCTCCGGATCGTAGTCCGGATCCCGGAAGCTCTCGTCGATATACCGGAAGTTGGGGATGTTGGAGAAGTCCAGCTCTGCCAGCATGTTTTCGTGAATGAGCCTGGACACCATATAATCCGAGGGGATGATGACGTCATAGTCCGCGCCGCCGCCCACCAGCTTGGAGTACAGGGATTCGTTGCTGTCGAAGGTGGTGTAATTGACGCGGATGCCTGTGCGCCTGGTGAATTCGGCGTTTATGTCCAGGGAGCCGTCGGTGCCGTTGGCGATGTACTCCCCCCAGTTGTACACGTTTATGGTGACGCCCTGGTCCGTCCCCTCCGCCGCCCTGGCGGGCTGTGCCGGCATAAGGGCAAAAAGCAGCGCCGCGGCTATCAGAAAAGCAGCGCCGAGCCTCCCTGGCAGCTTCGGCCGGTCTGCCCGCCTTCTCCCCAGGAAACCGTTCCCCCCGGGGCGCGGATCCCTCCCGTACCCTTCTCTCCCTTCATCCATGCCGCCTCACACCTCCTTTTCGGGTTCGCCGCCCTGTTCCTTCAGATTGCGTACATTCACGACGACCAGCAGCGCCATCACCGCCGCGAACAGCACGGTGGACAGGGCATTGATCTCCGGGCTGATGCGCTTGCGGGTCATGGAATAGATGTAGATGGGCAGGGTCTGGGTGGTGCCGCTGGTGAAATAGCTTATCACGAAGTCGTCGATGGAAAGGGTGAACGCCATGATCATCCCCGTGACCACCCCGGGCATGATCTCCGGCAGCACCACCTTGAAGAAGGCCTTCACCGGAGGGCAGCCCAGGTCCTGGGCCGCCTCATAGAGGTTCGGATCCATCTGGCGCAGCTTGGGCAGCACGGACAGGATCACATAGGGCAGGCAGAAGGTGATATGGGCCGCGATCAGCGAACCCATCCCCAGGCTGCGCCCGCCCAGCAGCCGCACCGCGGACACGAACAGCAGCATCAGCGACACCCCCGTGACGATCTCCGGATTCACCATGGGGAAGTTTGTGATGTTCATCATGATACGCCTGGGCAGACGCTTCATGCCATTGATCCCGATGGCGGCCGCGGTGCCCAGCGCGGTGGACACCACCGCCGCCACCACGGCGATCAGCAGGGTATTGCGCAAAGCCTCCAGGATAAGCCTGTCCTCAAACAGCTTCCTGTACCAGCGCAGGGAGAATCCGCCCCACACCGCCCGGCTCCCGGTCTCCGTGTCGTTGAAGGAGAACACGATGAGCACCAGGATCGGCGCGTATAAAAAGAGGAAAATGAGAAAGGTATAAATTCGTCCTCCCGCTTTTTTCACTATAAGATACCTCCCTGTTCCAAGCTTAATGATTCACATTTCCCAGTTGGACGGCTTCATTCGCTTCCCCGTCATCGAACTGGTTCATGATGCCCATGCAGATCAGGATGATCACCATCAGCACCAGAGACACGGCGGAGCCCAGGTTGGGATTGTACGCGCTGCCCAGAAACTGCATGTCGATCAGGTCGCCGATCAGCAGGTTGCCGCCCCCGCCCAGCATCTTGGAGATGATGAAGGTGCTCACCGCGGGCACGAACACCATGGTCACGCCGGAGATCACCCCGGGCATGCTCAGGGGCACCACTACCTTCAAGAACACCTGGACGCTGTTTGCCCCCAGATCCTGGGCCGCCTCGATCACGCTCCGGTCGATTTTGGTCAGCACGGAGTACAGCGGCAGGATCATGTAGGGAATATAGTTGTAGACCATCCCCAGGACCACCGCCCCCGCGGTATTGATCATGTGCACCCGGGGCAGCCCCACGGCGGCCAGGGCGTTATTGATCAGGCCATTGTCTTCCAGCAGCGTCATCCAGGCATAGGTGCGCAGCAGGAAATTCATCCACATGGGCAGCATCACCAGCATCACCATGACATTCTGCCGCCTCGCGCCCATCCTGGCGATGATCATGGCAAAAGGATACCCCAGCCCCAGGGAGATGGCGGTGGCCAGGGCCCCCAGCCAGATGGAGCGCAGGAATACGTTGGAATACTGGCCCACGCTTAAGATGTTCTCCATGGTAAAGCGGCCCGCTTTGTCCGTAAAGGCAAAATATCCCACCAGCAGCATGGGCACCACGATAAAGACCGTCATCCAGACCGTGTAGGGCGCGGAGAGGAGCTTGGAATCAGATTTCATCGGCGTCTCCCTCCTCCCGGATGTTCGCTTCCTCCGAGGCGGTCCTGTCCTCCTCCATCTCATCGCTGAAGGTGCTGTAGTCCCCGAACACCCCGGAGTATTCGGACTTCTGCATGACGTGGATATCATTGGGGGTCAGGGCCAGGCCAATGTGGTCCCCCACCTGGCGGCACTCCGTGGACTGTATCATCCACTTGAAGCCCGCCACGTCCACGATCATCTCATAGTGCACGCCCTTGAAGGTCACCGCCGTCACGTCCCCTACAATCCGGGTGGCATCCGGTTCTACTACCTTGATGTCTTCCGGCCGGATCACCACGTCCACGGGGGTGTTCCTGCCGAAGCCGCTGTCCAGGCAGCGGAAGCTGTGCCCCGCGACCCTCACGGAATAGTCCTCCAGCATGACCCCGTCCAGGATATTGGACTCTCCGATGAAGTCCGCCACAAAGGCGTTCTCCGGCTCATTGTAGATATCCGTGGGGGAGCCGATCTGCTGGATCACGCCTCCGTCCATGACTACGACAGTGTCGGACATGGACAGGGCCTCCTCCTGGTCGTGGGTGACGAACACGAAGGTGATGCCTGTGCATTGCTGTATCTTCTTCAGCTCGGCCTGCATGTCCTTGCGCAGCTTCAGGTCCAGGGCCCCCAGGGGCTCGTCCAGCAGCAGCACCTTGGGCTGGTTCACCAGCGCCCGGGCGATGGCCACCCTCTGCTGCTGGCCGCCGGAAAGCTGGCCGATCCCCCGGCGGGCATAGCCGGTCAGGTTCACCATGGCCAGCATCTCGTGGACGGTCTGCTTGATCTCTTTCTCCCCCCGGCCCTTCAGGCGCATGCCGAAAGCGATGTTCTCGTAGACGTTCAGATGGGGGAACAGGGCGTATTTCTGGAAAATCGTGTTGACTTCCCGCCTGTGCGGAGGGAGGTCCGTGATATTTTTGTCATAAAAGAACACATCGCCCCCGTCCGGCCTGATGAAACCGGCAATGGTGCGAAGCACAGTGGTCTTGCCGCACCCGGAAGGGCCCAGCAAAGTGACGAACTCCCCCTCATGAATCTCCAGATGGAATCCCCCCAGGACCTGCTCCCCGTCATAGGAGACGTTGATGTCTTTTAAGGAAATAATCGTATTCTTCAATGATGCATCTCCTTTGTGGCGGCGCCGCGCAGCGCCAAAATGAGCGGCGCATCCCGTAATTCTTCCAGAATGCGACTTTTTTTGAATATTTACACAATGAAATCAATATACGGGATATCAAGGAGTTTGTCAATCATTTCAGCCGATTTTTCCATGGTTTTCCTATGGATAGACTTAGGAACTGTCCGCCTTCCTCTAAAGCGGCCTGGTCATGGCTGATCACGATCACCAGGGCCCGGCCAGGAACAGGCTCTTGCGCTGGCCGCCGGATCCCTCCATTGTCAATTCAGGTGTCCAGCCTGTCCCCAGGCAAGGTTGTCCCGGATGCTTCCCCGAAACAGGAGCTGTTTACATGAATAGATTCTACCGGCCCGGTGCTCTCTATACAATAACTTCAGAGGTAAAATATCTCTACGAATCGTAGGATTATTCTAAAGTCAGGTCATCTCTCCTGGCGTGGGAAGTCCTGTAAAGGTCTGCGCTCTGCGGGTCTGATGCCGGCGGATAGAAATGATAGGAATCAAAATGATAGGAATCAAAATGATAGAATCAAAAGAGGAAAAGGTTGAAATTCGGTTGACTTTTGGATTGTTCCGTGTTAAAATATCCGAAAAGCATCCGTTTAAGGCACCGTAAAGTTACCGTTAAGCTACCAAAAGGAGATTTCCATGACGCTGGAAGAGATGAAACGGTTGAAAGCAGAAAAAGGATACACACTGGCACAGCTGTCCGAATACAGCCAGGTTCCGCTGGGGACATTGCAGAAAATCTTCACCGGAGAGACCGCCAACCCGCGCTACGCCACCAGACAGGCCATAGAGAAGGCGCTGTGCGGGCCGGAGCCGGGCAGCCCTCCCCAGACAGAGGACAGCCATGTCCCCGTCACCTATCCCCTGGGCCAGAGCGATGAGGAAAGCCTTCCGAACTGCGTCCAAGAGACGGCATATTACGGAGAACAGGAGAAGCGCCAGGGCACATATACCCTGGCGGATTACTATTCCTGGCCCAAAGAGCAGCGGGTGGAGCTGATAGACGGCACCATCTATGTCCTGGAAGCGCCCGGGTTCGTCCACCAGCGAATCGCCAGCGAAATGCTTTTTGCCATAAAGTCCTTTCTCCGGCAAAAGGGCGGCGACTGCATCCCTCTGCTCTCCCCGATAGACGTCCGCCTGGACTGCGACGACAGAACCATGGTACAGCCGGACTTGATCATCTTATGCGGCAAGGATAAAATCAAGCGCTGGGGAATCATGGGCGCGCCTGACTTTATCCTGGAAATCCTGTCCAAGACCACCCGGAGAAAGGACTGCACCAAGAAGCTGCAGAAATACAGCGACGCCGGCGTCAGGGAGTACTGGATTCTGGATCCGGAGAAGCAGATGCTCCTCGCCTATGACTTCATCCACGACGACCTGCCCTGCATCTATCCTCTGAGGGGCACGGCGGGGCTCGCCATTTACGATGGCCAGCTGCAGATCGACCTTGACGAGATAGCCGGTCTGATTCAGGACTGGCCGGAGTGATCCTCCCGGCGCTGTCTCTATGCTTTCGGAGCTGCCGTCAGATACATCCTGGCCTCGTAAGGGCGCAGAAGCAGGGTTCCGTCCGGACCCCCGGCCCTGTCCCTGTAATTGCCGATCAGCAGCTTTCCGTCCGGCTCCGGCGTCTCCAGCGGGCACTTCACTGTCCTGTCATGGAAATTGCAGATGACCAGCAGCTGAGAATCCCCGTCCGTCCTTGTGTAGGCAAAAATGTCCTCATCCGTCTCCAGCAGCATCCGGAACTCTCCCTCCGCGAACACCGGATACTCCTTGCGGAAACGAATCAGCTCCTGATAGCACCTGAAAACGGAATCCTCATCCTCCGTCTGCTTCGCCGCGTTGATTTCCCTGTAGTTGGGATTCGTCCTGATCCAGGGCTCTCCCGCCGTAAACCCGGCATTCTCCCCGTCATTCCACTGCATGGGAGTCCTGGCGTTGTCCCGGCTCTTGGCATGGATGGAGCGCATGATTTCTTCCTTTTCGTACCCTTTTTCCAGGCGCTCCTGATACAGGTTCAGGGTCTCGATGTCCCGGTACTCTCCTATCTCGTACCGCACATTGGTCATGCCCAGCTCCTCGCCCTGGTAGATATAGGGCGTCCCCTGCATCCCGTGAAGAAGGATGGCCAGCATCTTCGCCGACTCCACCCGGTATTCCCCATCGTTCCCCCAGCGGGAGACAATCCTGGGCAGATCGTGGTTGTTCCAGAACAGGCTGTTCCAGCCCTTCCCGTGGAGCTGCGTCTGCCAGCGGCCGAAGACTTCCTTCAGCTTCAGGAAAGGCAGGGGCGCCAGATCCCACTTCTCCTTCCCCGGCATCTGATCCAGGCAGATATGCTCAAACTGGAACACCATGGACAGCTCGCTGCCGTCTGGATTGCTGTACAGTTTGGCCAGCTCCGTGTCGGCCCCCCAGGCCTCCCCCACGGTGACCAGGTCGGCCTTCTGAAAGGTCTCTCTGCTCAGCTCCCGCAGAAATTCATGGAGCCTGGGGCCGTTGTTGGTGATTTTCCTGTCAGGCTCCTTGGCAATCTGGTCGATCACATCCAGCCGGAATCCTCCCACACCTTTCCCGATCCACCAATTTATCATATCGTAGATTTCCTGTCGCAATTTCGGATCCTCCCAATTCAGGTCAGGCTGCTTTACGGAAAACTGGTGGAAATAATACTGCTGCACTTCGGGAACCCACTCCCAGGCCGAACCGCCAAAACATGCCCGCATGTCGTTGGGCGGCGCACCCTCTGTGCCGTCCCGCCAGACATAATAGTCGTGATAGGGATTCTCCCGGCTCTTCTTCGCCTCCAGAAACCAGAAATGCTCGTCGGAGGAATGGTTCAGCACCAGATCCATGATGATGCGGATACGGCGCTTCCCCGCCTCTTCAATCAGTTCCTCCATGTCCTCCAGCGTGCCGAACATGGGGTCGATGTCCTGATAGTCAGAGATGTCGTAACCATTGTCGTCCTGTGGGGATCTGCACACCGGGGAGAGCCAGACTGCGTCTATCCCCAAAGTCTCCAGATAGTCCAGCTTCGAGATGATCCCCTTCAGGTCTCCTATGCCGTCCCCGTTGCTGTCCGCGAAGCTGCGGGGATAGATCTGATAAATCACGGCGCTTTTCCACCATTTGCTGTCGTTTGACTGTTTCCTTTCCAATTCCATCGCTTCCTCATTCTCCTTTCTGCTTGGTCGCTTCCCACTTTCCTACTATTCTACTATACTGCTATACTACTATTCTGCTTTTCTGCTATTCTACTATTCTGCTGTTCTGCCATTCTGCTTTTCTTCCGTTCTGCTTTTCTTCCGTTCTGCTTTTCTTCCGTTCTGCTTTTCTGCTATTCTACTATTCTACCATTCTGCTTTTCTCCCCCCTACTATCCTACCTTCAGCATTTGCCGAATCCGAATTCCAATTGCCGGTTTTCTTTTTCCTTTTTCCGTGCTATAATGTTTTCTAAAACAGTATGCGCCAGGAAACACCCCTGGCCGGAAGGAAAAAGAATATGGCAGGAATCACCATCGAAAAATCAAAAATCATCCGCAGCAGCGAACAGCCCATGACCACATTGTACCTGATCTCCCAGGGACATGTGGAAGTCCAGTGCCCCGGGGGCTCTTACCAAATCGGCGTAGGGGATGTGGCCGGCATCTGCGAAATCTGCTCGGAGATTCATTTCCTGGGCTACACCGCCCTGGAGGACACCATCCTCATGCCCTACCCGCTGACAGGCATGGACGCCCTGGACAATCTGCTCCAGAAACGCCCCAGTATCGCCAGGCTGTTCCTCCTGTCCCTGTTCCGCCAGTACAACGCCATGATGGAGCAGGCTTCCGTGTCGGAAGTGAACAGCGTGGAACTCTACCAGCGGCTGCATGCGGACATTGCGCTGTACGAACAGCTGTGCGCCCAGCACCAAATCCAGTCCCGTCTTCCGGCTGACATGGAGGAGATTCAGTCCCGCCTGGACGAATCCCCCGATGAGTGGCTGAACAAATACTATTCCTCTCTGCAGCGCGTCTATGGGGGCGCGGATTCCGACATCCTGCTGCTGGAGCCGGGCCTGTCCCTGGGGATGCTCCGAAAAGGCTCCCTGGACCTCCACAAGACATACCGGGTGCTGGACGCCCAGTACCAGTACCGTTCCCAGATTCTGAACCGCTATTTCGCCCCCACCGGGAACGACCTGTTCGATGCCATGACCAAGCTCTACTACCGTCTCTGCCAGACCGGGGCGGACTCCGGCGAGCTGAGCGAAAGCATCGGGCAGATGCTGCGCCTGCCTGACGAATATCCCATCCCCCAGGAAGCACAGGCCGCCTCCCGGGTGGAAGCCTTCCGCCGGAAAACGGACGCCCTTGCCAACCCAGACGTGTCCCAGGGCACCAGGGACGGCTCCGATGAGGAAATCCTTCAGCAGCTGGCCGATTCCCTGGAGACAATCCTGGATTTCGCGGGGCTCAGCCAGGACAAGGAGGCCTCCTTCCGGGAGCATGTGGCCCTCTACCGGGCGACTGCGGACAAAAACTCCTCCAACGATGATTGCGCCCGTCTCCGCAGAAAGCTCACGGATGAATTCTATCTCCTGTACTCCGAGGTGTTCGAGCGCTCCCTTTCCGTGCCCGATCTGCCTGTGCCCGTGCGGATGTTCCTCTATTTCGGCTATGTGGACAGTGCGCTGGCGGGTGAAGACAATAGTGTCGTCCTTTACCGGCTGGCATGCTATATGAACCCTCCCGGACAGGCCGGCGTCTATACGTTCTACGACTGGCTGATGGCCATCTACAACGGGGAGAAGAACCCCAGCCGGAGCGAACTGGACGAGGATTACGATGACTTCATCCATCAGCAGAAGCGCAAGGGCAACCTGACTCCCGCCGAGATCACGGCCCTGGAGAACAATCGCCTGGAGAAGGTGCGCTACGAGCTGCAGAACCTGTTCCCCAGCGCCAACAAGGTGACCTTTGGCCGGATAACCACCTTCTGCCCTCTGTTCACCGCGGACAATATGCTGAAGGACCTGCGTTCCTCCTTCGTCACCCCGGACAAGGTCAGCAGCGCCCTGACCATGCTCAAGGGAATCGATTTCTCCGCCTTCTATCGGGAGACCACGGATTACGCACAGGCACAGGCCATGAACCGGGAGCCTGTCCATGTGGAATATCTGCCGGACATCATCCTGATGCCCAATGCCGGAATCAGGGAGTCCCTGTGGCAGGAGATTGAGGGCCGGAAGCGCAACAGCCCCAGCCGCATGATTCTGCCGGTGTTCTACATGGAGAACCTGGACACCGCCATCGTGCGCATGACCGGCGAATTCCGCTGGGAGATGTGCAAGCGGATCCAGAGCGGCCGCTGGAACGATGTGTCGGAGCCCTCCCTTACCAGCGAGTACTTCGACTACATGCAATTTTATAAGAAAAACACCGAGCTGAGCAAGGACACAAAGGAAAAGCTCCAGAACAGCCTGATCCGGGCCAAGAACAGCTTCCGGGAGATGTTCGTCCGGGACTATATCACCTGGATCTTCTATGAGAGCAACGGCTCCGCCCGGCTGAACAAGGTGGCCCGCAGAATCCTGTTCCTGTACTGTCCCTTCCCCGCTTCCTCGGACGAGACGCTGGAGCAGAACCCCATGTACTCGGAACTGCTGAACCGCCAGAAGATTCTCTCCGGCCAGCGCCTGCACAAGCTGGGCATCCTGAAGCAGAAGCTCCGGGGCAGCACCGAGGACGTCCTGGACTGCGTGGAGCGGGAAATTGCCTTCGCTTCCAGAACCTTGCCGGTTTCCCCGATTTAGGCAAAACGGTTCCTAAGCTCTTGCCCCTGATTTATGGGTTTGCTCCCAAAATACCCGTTTATCGCTGCTCATTCATCCGTTTTTTTACTGTTGTATGGCCATGCCGGGAACAGGAAGCCGAATCGGAACTTTCGTGAATGGGTGCCACGATGGTGGCACCCATGACACATTCGCTATGCGTTTTCAATAGCCGAAAAGTCGATTTCCCCGCACCTCAGACCCACTGTGCCGTCACTTCCACCGCCTTCGCATGGCTGTCATAGGACACCAGCAGCGTGCGGGTCCTTTCCTCCCATTCCATGGATACGGACACCGGATTCCCGTCCTCGTCCGTCCCGGAAACCCGGCTTACCGGACGGGGCAGACGCACTCTCAGGAACGCCCTGATGTTGTCCGCGGTCTTCAGCCGGAACCGGATGCCGCTCTCCGAAGGCTCAGCCTTCTCCACCCGGGCGGAAGTGCCGATCACCCGGAACTCCTCCCCGGCAATCTTCGAAAAGTCGAACAGGATCGTGTTCTCATCAGGCCCGATCTCCTTATATCCGATAATCCGATAATCATTTTCCAGCATATCGGCAAACAGGCCCTCGAAACGCTTCGGCTCCTCATTCACGCTCTCATCCATCACCGCAGAGATGATATAAGGCCCCCTGTGGAGCGTCAGGTCGTTCCTATACTGCCAGTCTATTTCGCACGCCCTCAGCGCCCCTCTGACCAGTTCCCGATACTCCCGGGCCAGTTCCCCGCTCAGGCAGATCCTGGCGGGCAGCACGTTCCAGACATAGATTTTCCCCTTCCCCACCGGATAGCAGCCGTCCCCCGGGTTCCGCTCCATGTCCGCCAGTTCGAACAGATGCTGTGCCGGGTTCTCATAGCCGGACTGTCTCCACCAGGAAGCGATGCCGTGGAAAGGATCGCTGCCGTCTCCCATGTACAGCAAGGTTCCGCCCGTCCTCACCCAGGAGACCAGGGAAGCGTTCACATCCGGGGCCTCCGGCTTGATGTACTCGTAGCTCAATATCAGGAAGCAACTGTCGTCCAGGTAACCCGCGAACCGCCGCACATTGTCCAGCTGCACCGGCTTCACCGGAAGGCCGTATTTCAGAAGCGGCATGGAGAGCCCGAAGAACTGGGGGAAGGCGGCGCTCTGCACGAAATCCTTCATCTTGGACTCATCGGCCTGGATTTCCTCCATCAGGGCCTTCGCTTCGCCCTCGTCCACCGCGTTGCCGGAATTTTTGTGCATGGCCCGCCGCAGCCGCCCCTCTATGGACTCCCCGGTCACGATGCCGTCCGGGAAGGTGCGCTGGAACAGCCCGCTGTCCGACATGAAGATACCGATATTGGCATCTACGCCCTCAAAGGAAAAATCCGCCTGTTCCATATCCCCGAACAGCTGGAACATGCCGGACAGCAGCGTGGCGTAGTCCTGGGGAATCATCTTCGATTCCTCGATTTCCACGCCGTCCTCGATTTTCTCCGCAATCCGGGGCTGCAGCTTGGGATATTTCTCCTCAAACACCCGATGGGGCCAGGGGCAGATCTCGTAATGCCAGATATAAGGGTGCAGCAATGATGCCGTGGCTGTCTTCACATAATTATAGCGGTAATTCTCCCAGGTATACCCCGCCAGATCCTCTATGGGGTCGTTCAGGAACCACATCCGGCGGCCTGTGCCCTTCACCAGCTCCTGCATCACGCCGTACTCCAGATAGGCAGTCTCGAACGTGCGTTCTTTATAGATTCCGTCGTAGACATTGGCCTCTCTGCTGGTGCCCGTCCAAATCTGGGCGATATAGCCGTCCACCGATGATATCCCAATCAATGCCGCCTCCGGGCTCATGATCTTCCACTGGGTGTAGTTCAGCAGACTGTGGGTGGGGACATAGAACCTTAAATCCTTTCCGTACTTCACTTTGGCGTACTCTTTCAGGGCGGCGCTGACTCTGTCGATGGCCCGGCAATACAGATGTGCCTTCAGCTTCGCGGATCTGTATCGGACGTCCAGGTCCTCGTGCTGGGGCCTCCAGGGCTCTTTATAATAGATTTCATATTCCCGTTTGAAGCCCTCGGAATAGCCGCTCCTGTCCCAGAATTCCGGCTCCTCCATATGAATCGCTTCCACCCCCGCGTCCACCGCAATCTTCAGCCGCTGGGTCAGATAGTCCGAAAACGCCACTGTGGGGACCATGTAGGGAACCGTGACGCCATGGTTCACACCGGCTCCGTTCCTCTCCACCTGTCCCTCGTCCCAATGCTTTCTCCCGTCCCATTTGCCGTCCAGATAGTCCTGGTACTCTCCCCAGGCGATGCCCGTCATCAGATGGATGACATAGCCCTTCTCCCTGTACTGCCTGATGCGCTCGGGCATGGTATCGTCGATACCGTACACCATCACAAAGTCGCAGCCCAGATCCACGGAAGGGCGGAACGTCCCGCTGGCCTGGTAGCCGGTCAGCTCTTCTGTCTTGCTCCTGATGTATGCCATTGCAAGTCTCCTCTCTTTCTCAGCCGGCGCCCCTTCGGCGCCTCCGCCAAAAGGGGCCGGCTTTCTCTTCTTAAGGATACCCGACTTAACTGCGCCTGTCAATGACAATCGAATATTACCCTGGGTGCAAAGCTGGTCAACAGGTCTGCTGTAAGAAAATGCAGAGAAAACAGACAGGGTCCTCCCGGGCCGAAAGCCGCGGGGGGCGCCCCTGTCCGCTGCATGGGTGAAACGCTCGGGACAGCGTCAGCTGATCCTAGAATATCCGAACGCGTTCGCAAAAGCGTCAATGGGCTTGTTCTCCTTGCACATGGCACATTTCTCGGAGCTGTATGTCATATAGTCCGGAATGTCCGCCGTGGTGAACAGGGAATTCACCGGAATGCCCACGATGCTGTTGGCGGCGCTGAACACCGCGCAGATGCCGCTGATGGAAGCGCCGTAATAGGTGAGGGTATGTATGGCCTTCGACACCGTCTTCCCCGTGGTGGCGCTGGCCAGAAGGAGGAGCACGTTCTTATCCTTCACCATGGGCAGATAATTGTCCCGGAACATCATCTGTCCCGATGTGGAATACTCCGGCGTTATGATGTAAATCGTCTTGTGGGCGTTTCTGGAATAGATTCCCGCCCTTGTCAGTTCCTCCGCCAGAAACGCGCCTATGATCTCACAGCCGTCTATGCAGACAATCGTGTCCACCACTGTCGATACCATAACCTGTCTTCCCAGTTCTCTCGCGACCATGGACGCCTCACTGAGCCTGGATTTCAAAGTTGTCATGTCCAGAAAATAATTGACATGGGAATTAGGGGTTACAAAATGTCCCGGGATTGCTTTCAACTGGATATTCGGGTGGGCCTGGGAATAGATTTTGATTACTTCCTGCATACACGTACCTCCTCATCATGATACCGTCTGGAATTTACAGAAATCTTCCTTCTGTCATAAATATTATACTGAAAATTCCTTCTCCCGTCAATATGGATGAGCCATCTGATTTCACTGGTTTTGCTGGTTTCCCCCTCAAAGCATCATCCCTTCCCCTGGGACACAGGAAGCCAGAGCTCCATATACCGCTTCTCGCTGTCCGGATTCCGGAACCAGTGGGGCACCGAAACCTCCGGTGCCTCCGCCAGCACGTACCCGGAGGACGGAAGCCATTCCTCCACGATCCTCTTTCGCAGCTGCGGGAATATCCTGGTGGGATACTTGCACCGCTCCGTCTCGCATACCACATAGGTGTGGGCGGGAATGGCGATGTTCTCGAACCGAGCGGCATCCTCGGCATTTCCAGGCTTCTGCTCCAAATGCTCCCTCTCCCACTCCCGAAGCTTCGCCGCGATATAGAAATCGTCCCCCTCCTCCTGGAAATTCGTCATGATCCCATAGCTGGTCACATAGTCCCCTGCAAGCCCCTTCAATGCATAAAAGACATGGTCATCGATGCCGCCTTTGAGACTGCCCGTGAAGCCGGAGTGGAAAATATCAATGCAAGGACTGTGGCAAAGAAGCTGAACTGTTCCACGCAGCCTGTCATGTACCATTTCGCAACAATCGAGGAATTGAAAACGGCCGCCTATGCAGAGGCAGACCGGTATCATACGGAATATCTGATGCATATGACACAGGACGATATCCTGTTGAGCATCGGGCTGAATTATATTCGGTTTGCCGTGGAAGAGCCGTATCTGTTCCGCTTCCTTTTTCAATCGGGTTTTGCTGTGGAAAAAAGCCTGCTGGAAATGATAAACTCCAAGGAGCTTACTCCCGTTCTTTCGGCCATGCAGGGAGCCATGGGGCTGAATATGGAACAGACAAAGAAGGTCTTCCTGACGCTTGCCCTGTTCGTCCACGGCTATGCCAGCATCCTGGTCAACAACTCCTTGGAATATGATGAAAGCCTGATAACAACGCACCTGGAGCGGGTTTACACAGGCGCGATATTAGCCATACAGGAGGAGGAAAAATCCTCCAAAGGAGCATCGAAATGAAGAAGCTATATGAAAAAACGAAATGACCTTTGCAATCGTCTGAATCGTGATCTACTGCGTCCTACAGTCCCTGGCAAACCCGCTGAATGAAATGATTGGCATCCCCTATTCTGCCAGCGCCGTGAAATAGCGGAAAATCTCATTCATGTCACGGCAGCGATCGCAATCGGCTTTTTGTTCGCAATCCTCTTTCATCGCAGCGAAAGCCTGCTGCCCTGCATCATCACCCACTCCGCGATCAACGTCACAAGCGGCTTCGCGAATGAGGCAGGGCTGACCATAGAGAAGTGTCTCGTCTTTCAGCTGATGGTGTTTGTAATTACGGTTTCCTATTCCTTCATTCTCACAAAGACGCTCCCGAAAAGCTAAAAGGGCGCGACAGGCGGCCGTAGGTTAAACGACCGCCTCCACCAAAATTTTGTCCCCTACGGCAACCTCATGGACTCCCACCTGCTTCTTTTTGTTGAAGTTGAAGCTCACCATGTACCCCTTTTCCAGCCGATAATACTCCAGATACTCGGACAGCTGCTCTTCCCCTCTTAAGTGGTATTCATTTCCTCGCCAGATTTTCAGTTCAATCACCGTCTGTCTCCCCTGGAAGTCGATGATCACATCCGTGCGCCGATGGTTCCTGGTTCTGGATTCGATGTAATAATTGCCCTTTCCGTTTATGACGGGGCGCACATAGAGCAGGAAAAGCCGCCTCCCGTCCTCCTCCAGGAATTTCTCCCCATAATCGCCAAAAAGCTCCGTGTAATGGTCCACGAACTTCCGGAGCAGCAGCTCCACGTCCAGCCGGCCATCCCTGATGAACTGATTCCTTTCTGCCAGCGCGATCTGCGGCATATCGCTATTTAGGCTCTCTTCGGCCAAAAAACCGTTATAGAGCCTGGTCTCAAATATCCGGTTGGACACATGCAGGAAACCGTTTCGGACAGCAACGAAGCCGAACATCACCGCCATCCGCATGCTCTCGTTGCCGGGAATGTTCTCAATGGGCTTCCCCAGAAGCAGAAGCCCTTTCAGCATCTGCTTCAGCTCGGGATAGTCGATCAGCTTATTGTCCATGGATTCAAACAGCGTGTTCTCTTCCATGAGAAGCATCCGCACCGCTGCCAGGAAACCGTCCTTCGTCCAGGCGGCTTCCTTTGTGGGAAAGCTTTCACTTCCGGCGATTTCTTCATCCATCAGCTTGCACAGGCACGATACCAGAAAGGGGTAGCCGGAGGTATAGGAGCGCAGCAGATCCGCCATCCCGGCAATGTCCATTCCCGTATGGGCATCGCCCTCATACTCCTCCAGCATCCCCGCAATGTCCGCCGCGGAAAAGCTCATATCTACCTTGAAGTTCGCCGCTATGTTCCATGGACTATTCGTTTTCCGCGCATCCTCCGGCCTGATTTTCGCCTTTAAGCTTTTTATGTCATAAAGCCCCGCCAGGATGACCGATTGAAAAGTAAAAGTCCCCCTGGCCTCGCGTTCCAGATAATAATTTCGCAGCTGCGCCAGAAAATCAAGGAATACCTGATTATTAGAAGCGCTGTCCACCTCGTCTATCATCAGGACTACCGGTCTGACAGAAAGCCTACAGATACGATTCAGCTTCGCAAACAGTTCATAGAAAGCGTAAGAACCGTCCCTGCTTCGGCATATATTCCGCAAGGTTTCCATCTCCTGACTTAATTCCGCGATATCTGACTCCTCGTTTCTATCAAGTTCGTTCAGGAAGCAGTCTGCAAACGAAAGGGCGAAACTGTTTTCACTTTCATATGTCGCAGTACCAAATTTCTGAAAATCGATGCTTACCACCAGATAATCCGTCTTCAAATATTCTTCCAGCCCATAGAGCAGCGTAGTCTTCCCATACTGCCTGGCCCGATGGATGGTGAAATAAGCGCCCTCTTCCACCATTTCCTTCGCCTGGGCCAGCCGATCCTCCAGATTGACCATATAGTGCTTCCTCGGAACGCACAGCCCAGTCACGTTAAACCGTTTTCTCATCTCCGGCATCCCTCCTTCCATTCCTGATTCTGCCAACTAAAATCCTCTGTCATGATGAAAGTTTACCATATCGACCTTAGAGCGTCAATGTCCGGCAAGAGGACTTTCATGAAAATATAAGCAAGCTGGTTTCGCTCCTGATTTTCTTTCTCCTGGCATAGATGGCGGCTCCATCCGGCTGGTCGGCTGGACTCAGTCTTCCATAGCCGACATAGCAATCCTCTCCATCGCCGTCAGGAAGGGCTGGCTCCTCTTTGCTCAGCTTTCCGCAGCCCCATGGCGGTCTGCTCCATCGCCATCAGGGAGGGCTGGCTCCGCTTTATTCCTTTTTCCATAGCCGACATAGCAATCTGTTCCATTGCCGTCAAGGAGGGCCGGCTCCGCTTTATTCCGTTTCCATAGCCGACATGGCAATCTGCTCCGGTGTAATCGGCAGCTCCCTGTGCCAGACTCCCGTGGCCCGGTAGATGGCGTGGGCGATGGCCGGGGCGGGGGTGTTGATGACGATCTCGCCGATGGACTTCGCCCCGAAAGGGCCGGTGGGCTCATAGCTGTGTTCAAATTCCACCTTCAGTCTCCCCATGTCCAGGCGGGTGGGCAGCCTGTACTGTAGAAAGGAGGATTCCACGGGACAGCCCCGACAGTCGTAGCGCACATTTTCCAGGAGCGTGTGCCCGATTCCCTGTACGATGCCCCCTTCCGTCTGGATTCTGGCCAGGGCGGGGTTGATGGGAATGCCGCAGTCCACTACAGCCATGTAATCTAATATGGCGACCTGGCCGGTCAGCTTATCCAGCTCAATCTCCACCATGCCCACCATGTAAGGGGGCGGGGACACCGGGGAGGAATGGGTGGCGGTGGCTTCCGCGGAACG
>OFFW01000716.1_pt1 | contig 22598 bp, 18 predicted proteins | sample 1521501 | NCBI WGS metagenome assembly OFFW01 (sample SAMEA3504107, study PRJEB24116) | mouse gut metagenome | biome: mouse gut; feature: mouse-associated habitat; material: faeces | place: Denmark | collected 2011
GCCCAGCAGCTGCTATGAGGCAGGTGCAGCCGCCTGCTCTCCGGAATTGTTTGAATTGGGCATACCGGTACTGGGACTTTGTTACGGCGCTCAGCTGATGTCGCATATGCTGGGGGGAGAGGTGGCTCGCGCCACAGTGCGGGAGTACGGAAAAACGGAGGTGGACATAGACGAAACTTCTCGTCTGTTTCAGGGTGTCACGCCTCACACTGTCTGCTGGATGAGTCATTTTGATTATATAGCAAGAATGGCGCCGGGATTCCGGAGGATTGCGTCCACGGCCAATTGTCCCGTGGCGGCGGCAGAGGATGAAGAGAGAAAGCTGTATGCCATCCAGTTTCATCCGGAGGTTCTCCACACCGTGGAAGGCTTCAAGATGCTGCACAATTTTGTGCGCGGTATCTGCGGCTGCAGCGGCGACTGGAGGATGGATTCTTTCGTGGAGGAGAGCATCAGCGCCATCCGCAGGAGGGTCGGCAAGGGGAAGGTTCTCTGCGCCCTGTCCGGCGGCGTGGACTCTTCGGTGGCGGCGGTGCTTCTGTCAAAGGCTGTGGGAGAACAGGAAAAAGGCATATATTACCGCACCGCCGTAAAGCTTTTGAAGGCCCTTAGTGAAAACCACTGTGATTTTTCAGAGGATACGGACAGTATTTTGCTAAAGTGTACAGGCGCGTACCATGATAAAAAGCATGAGTATCCGATTATATACGGTGACTTCTTCTTTCTGGAAGCGCTGTTTAAATTAAAGGGAAATGATTATTTTATGTGGTAAGGCAGCAGAACGCCCGTTTAAAATCTTTTCCGCTTCATTGCGCCTGGTATTTATGATATTATTTTAGATAAACCAAAAACTTACTGTTCTCACAGGGAGGAACTTTATGTACAGACTGGTTATCGCAGATGATGAAAAAAGAATCAGACAGGGCCTTAAGAATATTGTTGACTGGAACAGCCTTGGATTTGAAGTGATTGAGATTTTCGCGGACGGTCAGGATATTATCGAATATCTTGACTATATGATGCCGGACGTTATCCTGACAGACATTAAGATGAATAATGTTTCGGGACTGGAGGTGGCCAAATATGTTTTCGAGCACAATCTTCCCTGTAAGGTTGTGTTAATCAGCGGTTATCAGGAATTTGAACTGGCAGTTCAGGGAATTAAATACGGCGCGAAGGATTATTTATTAAAGCCTACGGATGTGGACAGACTGGAGGAAACCTTTCGGAAAATTGCCGGACAATTAGATGAGGCAAGAGAGAAAATGCGCAAAAACAAGGAGGAAAAAGAAAGAATGGAGGAGGCGATTCCGCTTCTGGAGGAGCGCTTTTTCGGGGATTTGGTTATGGGCGTGGTGGAAAGCGGGGATTACATCCGTAACTGCATGGAGATTCTGTATCCGGGAAGGCATATGGAAGAGAGAAGGTGCTTTATTTCGGATGTTTACATAGAAGATTACGAGCATTTTATGAGCGCTGTGTGGGAATACAGCTATGACCAGTTAGAGGTAAATCTCAGGAATTTTCTGCGGATTTATCAGGGAAAATATTATTTCCATATTGTATATAAATCCGGAAACCTCATAGAGATAATTGGAATCTGCACGGACGACGAAGAAGAGAAAGGCTGGGAGGGCGAAGCGGCTCCGGACGGGATAAGGCGGCTTAACGGCGCGATGGAAGCGCTTATTAGTGAAATCGAAAAGTATTTTCAGTTCCGGGCACGGTTTAAGGTCAGAAAGATATATGAAAATGTGCTTCAAATCAGACAGGCAGGGGAAACAATTGCCGACGGGAAAGAAGACAGTCTGATGCTGGAGCAGAATATCGGAGAGCAGAAAAAGATGGTGATGTCAAATCTCACTACGGGAAACATTGTCACGGCTCAGAAGCTGTTCCACAATATTTTAAGGGAACTCGAAAATACTTCCGCAGTAAAGAGGAACAATGCGGTAATTGACATCCTCTCTACCATGAATGCGGTTCTTTCGGAAATAAACGGACAGCTTGCCAGAGCGCTTCAGCCTTATTTTAATTATACGGCGATTGCCTCTAAAACAAGAGCGGAAGAAATGCTGGAATATACCGACAGGATTTTTGACAGGATTCGTCTGGCGGATGAGAAAAAGGAATACTACGACGCGGGAACGATGGTGGACAAAGCCAAAAGCTATATCAGGGAAAATATCTATAAAGATATATCCCAGGAAGAGACGGCGAACTATCTCTATATCTGCCCCTCTTACCTGAGCAGAATGTTCAAAAAGCAGACTGGCGAGAGTTTTATCCAGTACGTGACCGGAGTAAAAATGGAAAAGGCCATTGAACTGTTAAAGGACCCGCAGTATAAAACATATCATGTCAGCGAAATTTTAGGATATAAGACGCCCCGGTATTTTTCCAGGCTGTTTCGGAATCATACAGGAATGAATCCCAGTGAATACAGGGGAAAAGTGCTTCATTTAGGCGGTGAGTATGATGAAACATAAGGGAAGGCTCCGGAAATACTTTGCGGATTATAAATTTAACAGTCTGTTTTTCCGCAATCTGCTGATGCTGGCCGGGCTGATTATCGTGCCTTTGACGGGGGCGATTCTGATAAGCTATTATGCCTACGGTGATATACAGGAGAAGGAGCGGAGGAATGAGAGCGAAAAACTGACGGCGGATGTCTACTACGATTTGAAGAGAATTTTCAAAGAGGCCGAAACGGAACTGATTTATTTTGGGATGAATTCAAATGTGGAATTGTATTTGTATGACGAGGCGGTAAATCAATACAACTATAAAATAGGAACAATCCGGGAATTAATCAAAATGCCTGTGATTGCGAAGGATTATATTGAGAACGTCTATATTTATTCCATTAAAAGTGCCAGAGTGATTACGATGGCGGGTGTGGCGAAATATGAAAATTTTCCGGAAAGAGAGCTTATCGATGATTTCCTGCAGCAAAATGTCCAGAGGGCTATGGTCGTATCGAAGGATGAAAGGGGAAACTATTCCCGGATTACCATGTTTCAGAAAATCAGATACGGGAAACATGTCAATGGAGTTGCGGCAATGGTCTATGATATAGAAAGCTTGTTGGAGGAATTAAATTTACCTGAAAACGCGCAGATGTATCTCACAGACGGGGAAACAATATTTTTATCCACAAAAAAGGAGCTTACGGGGTTTTCCGCGGCGGAAATAGAAGCCTATGACGATGTGGTTCATGGTAATGTGGTGACAGGAGAAAAATTTATTACCGCCTCAAAGATAGCGGAGGAATTTCCCCTTGAGGTGATTACCAGAATAAGCATAGACGAGATGCAGGGGCAGTTGACGGCTGTTCGGACCATGCTGGTGACTTTTTTGGCGGTTATGACTCTGATTACCCTTGGAATATCCGTGGCGATTTCCTTTCGGCTGTTTCAGCCCATTGACAGGATTCTCAGTTCCTTTGAAGAATATCACAAAGTGTTGGTAGGGGAAGGGGAGTTGTTTGAGGACAGGGACGAACTGGAATATATTTTAAATTCGATTAAAAAGACAGCTACGGCAAAGCAGAATGTGGACGAGGAACTGGCGGAAAGAGTCAGCCTTCTGAAGAAAGCCCAGGCCGTGGCACTGCAGTCACAGATAAATCCGCATTTTCTGAATAACACGCTGGAAACTATCAACTGGACAGCAATCGAACTGTTAGGAGGCAGGAACGAGATTTCCAAAATGGCCGGCGCACTGTCAAGAATGCTCCGCATGACGCTGGAAAACTCCGATACGGTAGTGCCAATCAGCATGGAAATACAGCACTGCAAGTATTATCTGGAGATTCAAAAGCTGCGTTATGAGGATAAATTTGATGTTTTGTGGGAAATTCCCCCTGAGGTGGAGAGATGCAGGATTATCAGAATCGTACTGCAGCCTCTGGTGGAAAACGCAATTTATCACGGCATAAAGCCATTAACCAATAAGGGACTGATTCGAATCGGCGGCAGAATCCTGCCGGAAGCGGTGGAGCTTTCGGTAAAAGATAATGGTCTGGGAATGACGGAGGAGGAATTGGAGATGCTGCGGCAGAACATGAGAAGCGACATGATTAAAGAGAGCCGCCATATAGGTGTGACAAACGTCAATCAAAGGCTTCGGCTCTGCTTTGGAGAGGAATACGGTCTTTCGGTGGAAAGCGGCGAGGGGAACGGAACCGGCGTAACGGTAAGGATTCCCAGAATAGAAAATTAAAGAGGTATGGTAAACAGGGCGTTTCGAAAAGAAGATTTCGGGCGCCCTGTTATTCTGGTCAAAAAAGTAACACCTTTTTAGAGTTTTGTGTCATTTTTTTCACGGGAAGATTTCTGTATACTGCAATCAGTAGAAGAGACAAAATGAAAGAAGGGAAGGGATAAGGTGAAAAAAAACACAAAACAGGTAAAAAAGAAGATGTATTTAAAGGATAACCTGCAACTGCTGTCATTGGCGCTTCCAACCATTATTCTGCTGGGAGTTTTCTGTTACTGGCCCATGTTCGGCGTTATTCTGGCGTTTAAGGATTACAAGGTGCCTAAAGGCATTTTCGGCAGCCCGTGGGCTGGTTTTAAGAATTTTGAATTTTTCTTCCAGTCCCAGGATGCGTGGAGAGTGACAAGGAATACGCTTGCGCTTAATTTCATGTTTATTGCTGTGGGAATTATCTGCGGCGTGGTGTTTGCTCTTATAATGTTTGAGGTAAAAAAGGCGGGACATGTGAAAGTTTATCAGACGGTTTCCATTATCCCCAGTTTCTTATCCTGGGTAGCCGTCGGCTATATCGTGTATGCATTGTTAGACCCAGGCAAGGGTATCGTGAACCAGATTCTGGTGTTTTTCGGAATGGAGAAAATCCCCTGGTATTCGGAGGCAAAATACTGGCCGTTGATTTTACTGCTTTCAAAGATTTGGCAGAGCGTAGGCCTGGGAAGCATTATTTACTACGCGGCGCTTATGGGGGTGGACGCGGAGCTTTATGAAGCGGCGGAAATCGACGGCGCGGGCCGGCTGAAAAAAACATGGTACGTGTCCATTCCGCAGATTGTCCCGATTATCATTATTATGGGTATTTTAGATATCGGTAAAATTTTCCGCGCGGATTTCGGATTGTTCTACAATGTGACAAGAAACGTAGGGGCGCTGTACCCCACAACGGACGTTATCGATACCTATGTGTTCAGGGCTTTGATGACGCAGGGAAATATAGGCATGGCGAGCGCCGTTGGTCTGTTCCAGTCGGTTGTGTGCTTCGTAACGCTAATGGCCACGAACCTGATTGTGAAAAAGATATCGCCTGAAAACGCATTATTTTAGAGAGGGAGGCAGAAATGAAAAGAGCGATAACAAAAGTAAAAAATCCCAAAGAGAAAACCAGCGTCTGGGTACATTTGTTTTTTATTCTGTTTGGTTTTATCTGCATTGTTCCGTTTATGATTATAATTTCGGCGTCCTTTTCCGGAGAAACGGATTTGGCGATTAACGGTTTCTCGGTTCTCCCCAGAAAATGGGATTTCACCGCATATGCCTATCTGTTTAAAAACCCGAAGACAATTGTAAACGCTTATGCCGTGACAATTATAATCACCGCCGTGGGAACTTTTTTAGGAGTACTGTTTATGTCTATGTCGGCTTACTGTCTGGCAAGGTCCAATTTCCGTTTCACAGGGATTCTGACTTTTTATATCTTTTTCCCAACCCTGTTCAGCGGCGGTCTGGTGCCAAGTTATATTATCAATACCCAATACCTGCATCTGACGGATAAACTGGCGGCATTGATTCTTCCGACGCTGATAAATGTGTTCCACATCATTATGCTGAGAACTTTCTTTAAACAATTGCCCGAGTCCTTGTTTGAAGCGGCAAAAATGGACGGCGCAAGCGAATATCATATTTTTTTCCGCATTGCAATTCCCCTGTCCAAGCCGGTAATCGCAACGGTGGCGTTTCTGGGCGCGCTGATTAAATGGAACGAGTGGTACAACGCAATGCTTTACATCAGAAAAGATGAGCTGGTGCCCCTTCAATATATGCTTCAGCGAATGATGCAGAATTTAAGGTCGCTTTTGGATGCCATGCAGAACGCGCCGGCTATGGTCAATATCCAGGACCTTCCCGGCGAAAATTTGAGAATGGCCATGCTGGTGGTGGCTATCGGACCCATGATGCTGGTATTTCCTTTCTTCCAGAAATATTTTACCAGAGGAATGACGGTAGGGGCCGTAAAGGGATAAAAAACAGGTCAAAAAAGTGACACATTTTTAGAGTTTTGTATCATTTTAAATTTTAATAATTTCCGTTACATTATATTCAGAGCTTATAAAGCAAGTCAGTACAGGGACTGATAATCTTTATAAAATAAAAGGAGGATTTATAATGAAAAAAAGAGTGATTGCAGCTTTACTTGCAGGCGTGATGGCCATGAGTCTTTTAACCGCATGCGGTAACAGCGAAAAGCCGGCGGCAGGCGAAAGCACATCTGCAGAGTCCGGGGCAGAAGCGGAAGCAGGAACGGACGAAGAAACAGGAGCGGATACTGACGGGAGTGAAAAGCCTGCAGAAGAAAATGGTGAAACCATAACAATTAAGTGGTGCGTTCCCGGCGACAAGCAGCCTGACCATGATATGGTTCTGGAGGATGTAAACAAAAAGATTAAAGAAAAGATTAATGTAGAACTTGATTTGGATATTATTCCCCAGGGTGAATTTAACGACAGAATGAAACTGGCAAGTACGGCAGGGGAGACCTTTGACCTGGTATTTACTGCAAACTGGCTCAACAGCTTTGACGAGAACATGTCCAGAGACGCATTTCTGCCCATCACGGATTTGGTTGCCGAATACGGACAGGATATGGCATCTTCCATGCCTGACTGGCTGCTGGATGTTGCAAAGGTAGACGGTGAACTTTACGCAATACCTAATCAGCAGATTGTTGCGAGACAGATGGGCGTCGTTATCAGGAAGGATATGGCTGAAAAATATAATTTTGATATGAGCTCCATGGAGAGTATCCGCGATATTGAGCCTTTTCTGGATGAAATTGTAAAAAATGAATCCGGTATGTTCCCCATTGACAAGCGGGTAGAGGCTCTTTATGAAAAAACTTATGAAACAGTGGGAAGCTATGCGGCCATGAATAAGGAGACAGGAGAAATTATTCCCATGTCAGAAGCGCTTGCCGACCAGATGAGGCTTGACAATGAGTGGTTTAGGAAAGGGTATATCCGGGAGGATATTGCCACCATCACAGACAATTCGGCGGATGTAAAGGCGAACAGATACGCGGTAAGTTTAAGTTCCTATAAGCCTGGCTGGAGCGCGGAGTACACGAACAGACAGAACATGGAGTACATTGACGTTCCCATTGAGGGCGCCTATGTGGGAGCAATTTCCGGTATTGAAACCATGACTGCCGTAAATGTTAATTCAGAGCATCCTGAAGAAGCTGTGAAGCTTCTGAACCTTGTATACACCGATAAGGAAATTTTCAACGAGCTTTTATTCGGTATAGAAGGAACTCACTACAATGTAGTAAGTGAGAACCACGTGGAAATTGTTCCTGATTCTACCTATAGTTTCGGCCCGAATGCATGGAGAATTGGAAACCAGTTTAATGCATGGTACATGCCCGGTCAGGAAGACGGGCTCTGGGAAGCAACAGATAAGCTGAATAAAGAAGCAACCGTATCTTCCCTCCGCGGATTTACCTTTGACCAGTCTAACGTACAGGCGGAAATGGCTCAGCTTGCGGCAGTTAAGGAAGAATACAAAAACGGCCAGTTTACCGCAAACGATATCGAAGCATTTATCGCAGAGTATCAGGAGAAAATGGAGCAGGCCGGCATCCAGACCGTAGTTGATGAAGTGAACAGTCAGGTTGCAGAGTGGAAAGCAGCCCAATAAGTTTAAGAGACAGCAACACAAAATAATATAAATGGCAGAAAAGACCGCACCTTATGTCCGGCAGGCAGAATGCCGGCGAAAAGAGGCTGCGGTCTTTTCATGCCGTATTCCGCCTTTCGGACATTCCTTAAAAACTTCAAAAACACGACATCCGCGCCACAAAAATGACATAAATCCCACTTAAATATTTCCCCGAAAGGTTTATAATAAAAAACATAGAGTTTACAGGCACAAGTAAGGTGCGGAAAGAGAGGAAAATGAATTATGGCGGTAAAAATGATGATGAAGGGTGCGATTCTTCCCGGCAACAGTACGGTGGAAATGAAGGACTTTGAAGTACCCACGCCGGGACACGGACAGGTTCTGATACAGACCAAGGCAAGTACCATTTGCGGAAGCGATATCCGTTGTATTTACAGAGAGCATACGGGAAAAGGGCCGGAAGGCTATATTCCCGGAATGGCGGCAGGCCACGAGCCCTGCGGCGTGATTGTGGAAGAGGGCGAGGGACTGCGCCGCTTTAAGAAGGGCGACAGGGTAATCGTGTACCATATTTCCGGCTGCGGCGTCTGCAACGACTGCCGGAGAGGATATTACATTTCCTGCAAGAGCAAATTCCGTCAGGCTTACGGCTGGCAGAGAAACGGCGGTATGGCGCCTTACATACTTGCGGATGAAAAGGATTTGGTTGCGCTGCCCGACGAGCTTTCCTACAAGGACGGCGCCCAGGTTGCCTGCGGCTTCGGAACGGTGTACGAGGCTATTGAAAAAATCGGTATCTGCGGCAACGACGCGGTTCTGGTTACCGGACTTGGCCCGGTGGGACTGGCTGCCCTTATGCTGGCAAAGGCGCTCGGCGCGGACAAGCTGATTGGCGTTGAGATGAACGATTACCGGATTGAACTGGCAAAGAAGCTGGGCCTTGTTGACCATGTGTTTAAACCCGGCGACGATACTCTTGAACAGATTCTGGCCGTAACGGGAGGCAAAGGCGTGGAGAGAGCCATCGATGCTTCCGCCAACGACGGAGGAAGACAGCTTGCGATTCGCGCTACCAGAGAATGGGGCAAAATCGCTTTTGTGGGAGAGGGCGGAACCTGTACCTTTAATCCCAGCCCCGATATTATCCACGGACAGAAAACTATTTACGGCTCCTGGGTGACGTCGCTGTGGAGAATGGAAGAACTGGTGGAACGTCTGGTGCGCTGGAACATTCATCCCGAAGATTTGATTACCCATGAATTTCCGATTGAAAAGGCCGACGAAGCGTATCGTCTCATGGCAGGCGGAGAGTGCGGCAAGGTTGCGGTTGTCTTTAACGATTAATTGATGAGGGAAGATTGAAAATTAACATTTTCAACCTAAAGAGTTTGTGTCTGCGCAGCATCCGCAAACTCTGTCATGCGCTTAAAAGCAGCGCAGAAATGAGGGAAGTATGGAAAATAAAATTGACCAGAATGTGATTCCCAAAAGAACGCTTTACAGCGGGGAAGAAATCCCCTGTGTGGGACTTGGAACCTTCGGCTCGGATAAGTACGGTGCGGAAGCGGTTTCGGAAGCGGTTTACGGGGCGGTGAAATACGGTTATCGTCTGATTGACTGCGCGGCGGTTTATCAGAATGAAGAAAGTATCGGCCGGGTTCTGCAGCGGCTTTTCTCGGAAAAGGTGGTGGAGAGGAAAGAGCTGTTTATCACCTCCAAGGTATGGAACGACATGCATGGGGAAGGAAAGGTGCTGGAGTCCTGCCGGAAGAGTCTGGCGGATTTGGGGCTTTCCAGCCTGGACTTGTATTTTGTCCACTGGCCTTTTCCCAATTACCATGCGCCGGGGTGCGACGGGGATTCCCGTAACCCGGATTCCAGGCCTTTTTCCCTGGAGGAGTTTATGAACACCTGGAGGCAGTGCGAGGAACTGGTGGATAAGGGACTCGTGCGCTATATCGGTATGAGCAATATGACGATTCCGAAGCTTAAGGCGGTGCTGCCCCTTTGCAGGATAAAGCCCGCCGCTCTGGAAATGGAGCTTCATCCTTCTTTCCAGCAGCCGGAGCTGTTTGCCTACGCAAAGGAACAGGGCATTCTGCCCATTGGCTACTGTCCAATCGGTTCCCCTTCAAGACCGGAGCGTGACAGGACGGCGGAGGACGTGGCGGATACGGAGCTACCGGCTGTTGCGGCTGCGGCGGCTGCCCATCAGGTGCATCCGGCGGTAATCTGTCTGAAATGGGCTGCCCAGAGAGGACAGGTTCCGATTCCTTTTTCCGTAAAAGAGCCGCAGTATATTTCCAATCTGAAATGCGTCACCGAAGACCCTCTCACCAAGGAAGAGATGGCGGCAATTGCCCGTGAGGACAAAAACTGCCGTCTGATTAAGGGACAGGTGTTCTTATGGGAAGGCGCGAAGGGCTGGGAAGATTTGTGGGATTTAAACGGTGAAATCACGGCCCTGTAAGACGGCGTAAGCGCGCCGGAAGCGGGAAAAGCAAAATAAAGAGCAAAAACATGCCGGAAACGGGAGGAGCTGCCAACAGATGCGGCAGGAGTCCTGTTTCCGGCATTTTACTGGCTTTTATCCTACTGTTTTTTGTTTGACACCGCCGGATGGAGATAGGCGTACTGCAGGGCTTTGTTTTCCGTGGTAATCATTGTGGTCAGGACGATATCGCCGGTTTCCAGATACCAGACGTTTCCGTAATTGCCGGGATGGTCGGCGGCGTATCCGCTTTCCCCGTACTTTTCGTTTACGGAGTCGTTTATGGATTCGTAAAGGGAAAGCAGCTCATCGGCGTCGCTGCATCCGTAGGCCCAGGCAACGCACATCAGCTTTTCCTCCGCGTCAAACATGTATTTGATGGTCCCCAAAAGGCCGTTATATTCTTTGGGAAAGGTATAGCAGGTTCCACCGTAGACGGAATCGTAGGTGGATGGGCCGGCGCCGGATTCGCCGCCCGTCTCTGCGGAAATTACGTCGTCCGCGGAAGCGTCCCAGGCCATTTCGGTAAAGGGGCAGACCACGGTCTTTTGAGCGGTGTCCTTCCCGCCGCAGGCGGCTGTCGTAAAAAGAAGTAAAATACCTGTTATAACAATGAAAATTTTCTGTCTCATATGATTCTCCCTTGCTGTCTTTTTTGTTAAGTCTTAAAATTCCATTTTGGAAAACTGTTTGGGGGTAATGCCCTTATATTTATGAAAAATTTTTATAAAGTAACTTTCGTCATTAAACCCGCAGGAAATGGCCGCCTCCTTGACGGAAATATTTTTGGTGGTGAGCATTTCACAGGCGCACTCGATTCGGTAGTAATTCAGGTAATCGATGGGCGTCCGCTCCGTCATGCTGCGGAAATAGCGGCAGAAATACTTCGGATTCATACCCGCGATTTTCGCCAGCATGTCCAGACTGATATTACTGTTGTAGTTTTCTGATATGTAGGAAAGCACGTTTTTGATGGAGTTTAAACGTCCGGCTTCTGCAAGGTTGCAGGTGTTTTCCTTATATAAATGCTCTTCCAAAATGATGCCGAGAAGCTGATAAAGATACCCCTGGGTCATAAATTCATAGCCTGTGTGCCGGCCGGAAAGCGCGGAGGTAAGGCTGTCCACAATGGGCAGGATGGTGGAACTGTCTTCGGAGAGCAGCGTGTTTATGGTGATTTTGTGGTTCATAATGTCGAAGATGGACTTTGAACAGATGTGATTGTCCTTCATAAGTATCTGAAGGTCAAATACAATACAGTCGTAAACGCAGGTATTATCATCCGGGTTTCCGCCGTGCAGCATTCCGTCCGTGATAAAGATAACGTCTCCCGCGTAATAGCTTCTGGTATTGCTGTCGAGGGTAAGATGAAAGGCGCCGGACATAATACGGAGGATTTCATAGTGGTGGTGCCAATGATAGGGCATATGGTATCTGGGGCTGTGGGAATTTTCGTGATAAAAAGCAATCGGAAAATTAAAAGTCCCCTGCTCCCGATGCTCTCTGTAGTCAAGATACTTCATTGATGGTGCTCCTGTGTCCCGAAGGACGATAAACGGGTGAATATATTACTACTTTTTTATAGTATATCACTTTTGTTTCGATTTGTCATTCTTTATAATTAAAACAATAAGTAAACAATTCATTTTGTTACATATTCACAAAGCAGTTGCGTGAGATACAAAGCAACATAACCATTATGCTTAAGGAGGTTTTACAATGGCAAAAAACAGATTGGTGGGAGATTATCCGGTTATCGGAATCAGGCCTACGATTGACGGGCGCAGAGGAGCGCTTAAGGTCAGGGAGTCCTTAGAAGACCAGACAATGAATATGGCAAAATCTGCCGCCAGATTATTTGAAGAAAACTTAAAATATTCAAACGGCGAACCGGTAAAGGTCGTGATTGCCGACACTACTATCGGGCGTGTGGGCGAAGCGGCTGCCTGCGCTGCAAAGTTTAAAAAAGAGGGCGTGGACATCACGGTGACGGTTACTCCCTGCTGGTGCTACGGTTCCGAGACCATGGATATGGACCCTATGACCATCAAGGCTGTATGGGGATTCAACGGCACGGAACGTCCCGGCGCGGTTTACCTTGCTTCCGTTCTGGCGACTCACGCGCAGAAAGGCCTTCCCGCTTTCGGTATTTACGGACATGAGGTGCAGGAAGCTGACGATACCTCCATACCGGAAGATGTGAGAGAAAAGCTTCTGCGTTTCGGACGCGCGGCTGTGGCTGCGGCGACCATGAGAGGAAAATCCTACTTACAGATTGGTTCCGTGACAATGGGAATCGGCGGCTCCATCATCGACCCCGCTTTTATCGAGGAATATCTGGGCATGCGTGTGGAATCCGTTGACGAGGTGGAAGTAATCCGCCGCATGACGGAAGAAATTTATGATAAAGAAGAATATGAAAAGGCGTTAAAGTGGACGAAAGAAAAATGCAAAGAGGGCTATGACAAAAACCCCGACTTTGTAAAGGATTCCGACGAAGAAAAAGAAAAATCCTGGGAATTTGTGGTTAAGATGATGGTAATCATCAAGGATTTGATGAACGGCAACCAGAATCTTCCGGCAGGCTGCGAGGAAGAAATGGTTGGGCATAACGCCATTGCGGCGGGATTCCAGGGCCAGCGCCAGTGGACGGATTTTTATCCCAACTGCGATTTCCCGGAAGCGCTGCTTAACACATCCTTTGACTGGAACGGAGCGAGAGAGCCTTATATCCTTGCAACGGAAAACGACGTATTAAACGGTCTGGGAATGCTGTTTATGAAACTGCTTACCAACCGCGCCCAGATATTCGCCGACGTGCGTACCTACTGGAGCGGCGATGCGGTCAAGAGAGTGACGGGATATGAGATTGAAGGACACGCAAAGGATGCCGACGGCTTTATCCATCTGATTAACTCCGGAGCCGCCTGTCTGGACGCCAACGGCGAGGCGAAAGACGAGAATGGCAACGGCGTGATTAAGCCCTGGTACGATGTTACGGAGGAAGACCAGGAGGCAATCTTGAAGGCTACCGAATGGTGCGCGGCCGACAACGGATATTTCAGAGGGGGCGGCTTCTCCTCCAGATTTGAGACAAAGGCGGAAATGCCTGTTACCATGATTCGTTTAAACCTTGTTAAGAATTTAGGTCCGGTTCTTCAGATTGCGGAAGGCTGGACGGTACATCTTCCCGAGAAGGTTTCCGATACCCTCTGGAAACGTACCGACTATACATGGCCCTGCACATGGTTCGCGCCGAGATGCACGGGTGACAAATTCTTTAAGACCGCTTATGACGTGATGAATAACTGGGGCGCAAATCACGGCGCTATCAGCTACGGACATATCGGGGCAGACGTGATTACCCTTGCTTCCATTTTAAGGATTCCGGTATGTATGCATAACGTTCCTGAAGAAAAGATTTTCCGCCCGTCGGCATGGAATGCTTTCGGTATGGACAGAGAAGGTCAGGATTACAGGGCATGCGGCGCATACGGTCCCATGTATAAGACTATCAGATAAGTTCTTATAATGACTTTACAGGCAGCGATATCGGGAAACGGCAACGGCCGTTTCTCCGGTATCACTGTGCTGGCCGTTATGCATCTGTGCTGCATTGTAATTGTTTGTGTTTTTTGATATACTGAATGAAAGTTTTGTCTGTAGTTGGGAGGAAAGAAATTGGAAAAAATTAAAAGAAATCCAATTGTTGAAAAACTGGGGTTTAACAGGATTGTACTTGGCTGCGTACTGATTTTAATGTATGTGCTTTTTTCTCTGTTAAGTGAAAATTTTGCGGGACTTCCAAGAATATTAAGCGCGCTGAATTATGCTTATTTCCTGGGCTTTTTGTCATTGGGCGTAACATTTGTAATCGCTACGGGCGGGATTGATTTTTCCATCGGTCCGGTTATGTTCTGTTCGGCGCTGGTGGCGGGGTACTGCCTCACGTCCTACGGCGTGCCGGTAGCGCTCAGTCTTGTAATCAGTATTCTTGTGGGTGCGCTCTTTGGCATTTTCAACGGATATCTGGTAGCATACTGGTCGGTGCCTCCGTTTATTGTGTCCATGGCCAGCATGAATATCGCAAAGGGCGTGGCCAGCGTGTTTACAAAAACGCAGTCTGTGAGCTGGCCTCAGGGAACCAGCGAGCAGGGATGGTTCCGAAATCTGGTTAAAGTGGGAAATTTTCCGGTAGGGCTTGTGATTTTTCTTGTATTCGCGGTTATCTGTTCCGTTATCCTTAACAAGACCAGGGCGGGGCGTTACATATTAAGCCTTGGGAGCAACAAGGAAGCGGTAAGGCTCTCCGGTGTCAATATTAAGAAGTGGGAAATGCTTGCGTATGTGATTTGCGGCATTCTTGTGGGGATTGCGGCTATTTTCTTTGTGGCGGCCTATACGACGGTTCAGCCCGGTTACGGCGACCAGTACAACAATGAGGCGATTGCCGGATGTGTGATGGGAGGAACTTCCATGGCAGGCGGACTGGCGTCCATTGGCGGTACGGTAATCGGCGTGTTTATCATTGCGCTTTTACAGGAAGGAATCCTGGCTCTTCATTTTACAAAGGATTATCAGCTTATTATTACGGGCATCATTGTTATCGTGGCGGTTTATGCGGACGTTGTTGCGAGACGCAGAAAGAATTAGGAAACGGATAAGGCCAGACGGTTGGAAAGGTGAGGTAAAAGTATGGGCGAAGTAATCTTGACAATGAAAGAAATTGATAAATCTTTTCCCGGCGTACACGCTTTGGACCATGTTAGTTTCGAGGTAAGAAAAGGCGAGGTGCACGCCCTGATGGGAGAGAACGGAGCGGGAAAATCCACTCTGATGAAGGTGCTTACAGGTATTTACAAAAAGGATTCCGGAACGATTACTTACGAAGGGAAGGAAGTTGAGTTTCATAATACGAGAGAAGCGCAGAACGCCGGAATCGTGATTGTTCACCAGGAATTGAATATGCTGGGGCATCTGACGGTTGCGCAGAATATTTTTATAGGACGGGAATTTAAGAAAGGCATCGCCATCGACGATAAGAAGATGAACGAGGAGGCGAAAAAGCTCTTCGACAGGCTTCACATAGACATAGACCCTACGGAAACCATGAGCAGTTTAACGGTGGGCAAGCAGCAGATGTGCGAGATTGCCAAGGCGATTTCCCACGACGCGAAGGTGATTATTTTTGACGAGCCGTCAGCGGCGCTTACGGAAACGGAAATAGAAGAGCTGTTTAAGATTATCAGGGATTTGAGGAAACAGCAGCTTGGTATTGTATACATATCCCACCGTATGGATGAAATCAAGGTGATTACGGACCGCGTAACGGTTATGCGGGACGGCACATATGTGGGAACCCTGATTACGGAGGAGTCCACCAAGGACGACATCATCAATATGATGGTGGGGCGTGTGATTTATGAGGACCCGAAGCAGCACAGCATGGTTGCAAAGGATGCGCCGGTGGTTCTTAAGGTGGAACACCTGAATGCGGGAAGAATGGTTCAGGATGTGAGCTTTGAGCTCCGCAAGGGAGAAATCCTCGGATTTTCAGGTCTGATGGGCGCCGGGCGTACCGAAACCGCAAGAGCGATATTCGGGGCCGACCCCAAGGAGAGCGGGGATATTTATATTAACGGCAGGAAAGTAAACATCAATTCTCCTGAGGACGCGGTTAAGTGCGGCATCGGTTATCTGTCGGAGGACAGAAAGCGTTACGGTATCGTAGTGCAGAAGACGGTTGCCGAGAACTCCACCATGGCGACGCTTGAGAAATATATGAAGGGTCTGTTTATTGACAAGAAAGCGGAGAAGCAGGTCAGCCAGGAGTACGTGGATTCCCTTGCGACCAAAACTCCCAGCGTGAACCAGCTTGTGGTGAACCTCTCCGGCGGTAATCAACAGAAAGTTGTTATTGCAAAATGGCTGGTCAGAAACTGTGATATCCTGATATTCGACGAGCCTACGAGAGGTATTGACGTAGGCGCCAAGAACGAAATCTACAAGCTGATGAACAAACTGGCGGAGGACGGGAAATCAATTATCATGATTTCTTCCGAGATGACTGAGATACTTAGAATGAGCGACCGTATTGTAGTTATGTGTGAAGGGAAAAAGACCGGTGAAATCGCCATCGAGGACGCTTCACAGGAAGCAATTATGAACATGGCTACGCGGGAGATAAGTTAGGAGGAGGAGAACATGAGTAAAAACAGTGTACCGAACATGCAAAACAAATCGGTGATTTCAAGGCTGGGGGGACAGAAATTTATTGTGCTTCTGGTGGTTATAGGCTTAATCATATTCTTCAGCGCCGTCAGCCCCGATTTCAGAAAATATTCAACGGCAATGAGTATTTTGGACTACTCTTATTATATTACGCTTATGGCAATCGGCGTTACTTTCCCGCTGATTACGGGAGGAGTTGACCTTTCCATAGGCACTGGGCTTATCTGTTATTCCTTAACGGGCGGTTTTTTGATTGTCCAGAAAGGGTGGCCGGTATGGGCCGGAATGCTGGTGGCGGTTCTGCTTGGTATTGCGATTGGCTTTTTGAATGGTGTGCTTGTTTCCATTATGAATCTGCCGCCGTTTCTGGCCACACTGTGTACCTGCATGATTACCAGAGGGCTTGGCTCTATCTTTTCAAAAGGATTCGGTATTTCGTGGCCTACCACGGGAGCGCCGGGAAGCTGGTTCCGTAATATTTTTAAGATTACGGTGAACGGCACCAAGATTCCTCTTGGGTTTTTGTGGGTGCTGCTGTTGGTGGCGGTTATGGCCTTTGTGCTAAACCACACGAAAATCGGTCGTTATACCATCGCCATTGGAAGCAACAAGGAAGCGACCATTCTTTCCGGTATTAATGTGAAGTTTTACCACATTATGGCATATGTGATTTCCGGATTTTTCGCCGGGCTGGCGGCCATTGCCTATTCTGCGGTATTTTCCACGGTACAGCCGGGAACGGGAGCCGGATTCGAGCTGGAAGCCATCGGCGGTGCGATAATCGGCGGCGTATCCGCAAGCGGCGGCGTGGGAAGCGTTGTGGGTTCTCTGATTGGCGTATTTGTTATCTGTCTGTTAAAGACCGGGCTCCCCTACATCGGACTTCAGGCGAACTGGCAGCAGATTATCACCGGACTTGTACTTATCGGAGCGGTTCTGATTGATATTATGAAAAAGAAGAAAGAAAAAGGCTGATATGAAACTGCTTTTGCAGTTACATATAAATTATTTACTATCCATATTAAAAGGAGGAAAAAAATGAAAAAGAAAGTATTAACAACTCTGCTGTGTGTAAGTTTGGCAGCTACCCTGCTTGCAGGATGCGGCGGCGGTGAGGACAAATCTGCAAATGCAGACCCGGCGCCTGCAACAGATGATGCGGCTCCCGCAACGGACGATGCAGAACCTGCAACAGATGATGCGGCATCTAACGACACGGCAGAAGCAACAACAGGCGGCGATTACAAATTTGAAATCATTGTTAAGAGTTATCAGTCATCCTACTGGCAGGCAGCCGTAACAGGCGTAAACCAGAAAGCCGGAGAACTGGGCGTAACCGTAAACTGTACAGGTCCTAACAATGAGAGCGATATTGCAGACCAGGTAAATATGCTGAACAATGCAATCAACAATGCTCCTGACGGAATCGGCCTTGCAGCCTGCGACCAGGAAGCATGCCTTGACTCTCTGCAGACAGCAATGGACAACGGAATCCCGGTAGTATGTTTTGACTCCGGTATCCCGAACGCTCCCGAAGGCTCCGTACTTGCAACCATCGCTACAGACAACTATGCGGCAGGCGCAACCGCTGCAGAAAATCTTTATCCCGCGCTTAAGGACAAGATTGCAAGCGCTACCGCTCCTGTAAGAATAGGTGAGGTAAACCAGGAAGCTACTTCCGAATCCATCACAAGCCGTGGTCTTGGTTTCATTGAAAAGATTATCGAGCTTGCAAAGGCAGACGGAAAAACAGTTGCTGTTATCGGTAACGAGTATTATGTAAACAACTGCAGCGATAAGGGCGACGAAGCAAGCGCCGACATCATCATCGAAGTTGCGGTTCCCGCACAGACAACAGTTGAGATGTGTGCAACAGAGGCATCCGTTATCCTGAACAAGGCTGACACAATCGGTATGTTCGGTTCCAACCAGGTTGCTGCAGAAGGTATCCTTACAGCTAACGAAAACCTTGACGTACTTGGCACAGACCCTGCAACTTCTATTCTTGCAGCAGGCTTCGACGCCGGTTCCGTAATCAAGGGCGCTATCACAAGCGGCAAGATGTTTGGCGCTGTTACACAGTCTCCTCTGGCAATGGGTCAGACAACTGTAGAAGTTCTTACAAAGATTGCGAACGGCGAATCCGTATCAGACGTTCCCACACAGGGTTACTGGTATGATTCCACAAACATGGACGATGAATCCATCGCTCCTAACCTTTATGACTAATTAGTATTTTCATTATTGTAAGCCGAATTGTTGAGTAGGGGACAGGGAGATATCCCTGTCCCTTTTCATAAGCAGGCAGCGAAGGCTTAATCGGTGCATAAATCAATTTACAGACGCATTCTGCGGCAGGGAATTGATTTTGTCAGTTCAAAATAAAAGGAGGACAGAAAAATGTTAAAAGGTATACCCCAAATACTATCACCCGAACTGTTAAAGGTATTGGCGGAAATGGGGCACAGCGACAGGCTTGTGATTTCAGACGGCAATTTCCCGGCGGAGTCTATGGGAAAAAATGCAATCGTAATCCGCTGCGACGGACATGGCGTTCCCGAGCTTTTAGACGCGATTTTACAGGTATTTCCGCTTGATACCTATGTGGAGCATCCCGTGAACCTGATGGAGGTTATGCCGGGAGATAATGTGGAGACGCCAATCTGGGACATCTACAAGGAAATTGTCAAAAAGTATGACGGGCGGGGAGAAGCGGCGGTAGGCAATATCGAACGTTTTGCTTTCTATGAGGAGGCAAAAACCTCTTACGCGATTATTGCAACGGGCGAATCGGCGCTTTACGCAAACGTAATGCTCCAAAAGGGCGTGGTTACGGAGTGACAGATTCCCGCAGGCAGCGCGTAAAACGGCTGCTATAAGGCGCCTTTGCAGGGGTTGGCTAAGCGCGCCGGACAACTGGCGTTTGCTGCGAAAAGCAGCATGACAGAAGTGAGGAAGAATATGTTAAATCAGGTAGAAACAATGTTCGACAACATGCTGGACATGATGAAAAAATTGAAAAAAGCCACATATGAAAAATATATGAAGGATTTTCTGGATAAAAACGGCCATTTTTTTACGGAAATGGCGCAGCATGTGGAAGCGGCGGAGGATAAAGAGGCGGCGGCAAAGGAAGTTGCCGTTGTCTTTACGGAGGCTGTGAATGAGAAATTTTCCGTAAAGGGGAAAATCAGGCCCCGCACTCAGGCGGATTTAAATTTTTTTATGATTTATTATGTATTTCCGGCTGTCCTGCTGACGGAAAGCGAAGATAAGGATTTGATTGCAAAAAATATCCGTGATGAATGGGCGGCGAAATTTAAGGACAGCAATATTGCCTATGCGGATTATGACAAAATTTACGGGGGATTCCGTCAGAAGATATTTGGCATATTCTGAGAAGAATATCTGACGGTGAATTTTGAAAAGGAAATGGCGGAGGCTGCTTTAAAATAAATTTGTGCGCCGCCAGCGGCATGGAAAGGGAAGGTGAGGGCAATGGAAAAATATTTTCTTGCAATTGATATCGGCGCGTCCAGTGGGCGGCATATATTGGGAAGTCTTGAGGACGGAAAAATTAAGCTGGAGGAAGTGTACCGCTTCTGGAACGGTATGGACGAGGAAAACGGCGTTCTTTACTGGAATGTGGAGAGGCTTTTTGACGAGATTATAGCCGGAATGAAAAAATGCCATGAAATCGGAAAAATTCCGGAAAGCGTGGGGATTGACACCTGGGGCGTAGACTTTGTGCTGCTTGATAAGGAGGATGAGATTCTCGGAAAAGCGGTGGGTTACCGGGACCACCGGACGGATGGAATGGACGAGGAGGTATACAAAATCATAAGCGAGGACGATTTGTATGCCAGAACAGGGATTCAGAAAGCGATTTATAATACCATTTACCAGTTGATGGCCGTTAAAAAGAATAATCCTGAGTACATGGAAAAGGCGGCTGCAATGCTGATGATTCCGGATTATTTTCATTACAGGCTCTGCGGGAAAAAGGTGCAGGAGTACTCCGAGGCGACTACCAGCCAGTTAATCAACCCGGCCACAAGAAACTGGGACTATGAGCTGATTGAAATGTTAGGTTACAATAAGGAAATGTTCCGGGAAATCCATATGCCGGGCAGCGTTATCGGTTCGCTGACAGAGGAGGTAAAGGGGCTTGTCGGATATGACTGTCAGGTGGTACTGCCGTCCACCCACGACACGGAGTCGGCGGTTACGGCAATTCCTTCCAATGACGAGAACGTGTGCTTTATCAGTTCGGGTACCTGGTCGCTTATGGGAGTGGAGAGAGCGGAAGCGGACTGTTCCGCGGAAAGCAAGCGCGCCAACTTCACCAATGAAGGCGGTTATCAGGGACGAATCAATTATCTCACCGATATTATGGGGCTTTGGATGATTCAGTCGGTGCGGGGAAAGCTGGCGCCGGATATGTCCTACGGCGAACTATGCGATAAGGCGTCAAAAGAAACGATTAAGACAATCGTGGACTGCCAGGATAAGAGCTTTTTGTCTCCCGACGATATGGTGGTCGCCATTCAGGATTATTGTAAAAAAACTTCACAAACCGTTCCGGAAACATTGCCTGAACTGGCCTGTGTGGTTTATAATAGTCTTGCAGTATGCTACAGGGAAAAGCTGAAAGAGATTGAAAAATTAACCGGCGTAAAATATGACAGGATTCATATAATCGGCGGCGGCTCCAATGCCGTGTACTTAAATGAACTGACTGCAAGATACACAGGCGTGCCGGTTCATGCGGGACCGGGAGAAGCGACCGCTATCGGTAATATTTTAACACAAATGTTAGAGGCCGGGGAATTTGAAAATCTGACGCAGGCGAGAGAGTGTGTGGCGAAATCCTTTGAGATTCAGATTTACAGATAGGCAGAGCGCTATCGTGTTTGGAGAGATGCAGATGAGCGGAAGTCAAAGTACCATTACCATATGTTTCACGAATAATAAGGGGGGAAGCGGAAAGTCCACCTCCTGCGCCAATCTCGGTTACGAGCTTGCGGCGGCGGGGCGGAAGGTCCTCCTGATAGACGGGGATATGCAGCTTAATTTATCTTTGTCCTTTTTCGACGAGGAAAGGGTGCTTGACATGGCTGAGGGAGATAAAAACCTCTATCACGCCATCCGTGGCAGAAGGGATTTAAAGGATTACATTGTCTCTACCGATTACGAAAATCTGGATTTGGTTCCGTCCTCTACACTTATGAGCCAGGTGGAGTATGAGCTTTTTACCATGATGCAGCGGGAGTTTATTTTAAAGAAATGCCTGCAAACGATTAAAGAGGAAAACAGATACGATTATATTCTGATAGACGCGCCCCCTACCCTTGGAACGTGGGTCATCAATATTCTCTGTGCATCCGATTATGTGATTGTGCCGGTGGAGGCGTCCCCTTGGGGGCTTTTTGGACTGGCAAATATGTTTGACTTTCTAAACGAGCTTTCGGATGTGGCGGACGCGCGGATTATGGGAGTGCTGATTACCAAGGTGGACGGCCGCAAAAACTACTACAGGCAGACAAAGGAAATTCTGGAAAGCTACGAGGAAATTCATGTTTTTGATTCCTGTATTCACGTGGATTCGGCGGTGGAATGGGCGCAGGACGCGTCAAAGCCTGTGGCGGTATACAAAAAATCAACGAGAAGCGCGGCAGAGTTCAGAAAGCTTGCAGAGGAGGTATTGCAATGGCAGTAGGCAGAGGAAGTATGGAAAGAGCGGCAAAAGCAGCGGGAGGGGATACGGCAAAAAAGGCCGGCGATAAGGCCCAGGCGCCTGTCAGGCGGCTGACAATAAGCGAAATCGTGGGGGAGCCAAGCTATGTGGAACCGCCCAGAACTGCCAGACCACCCGTGAACAAACCGGTTTCTGGCGGCGGAGGCGTTAAGCCGTCGCCGGTAAATAAGGCAGAGCCGGCAGTCAGGCCGCCGGAAGCAGAAAAGCCGTCGCCGGTAAATAAGG
>OFFW01000718.1_pt1 | contig 22578 bp, 22 predicted proteins | sample 1521501 | NCBI WGS metagenome assembly OFFW01 (sample SAMEA3504107, study PRJEB24116) | mouse gut metagenome | biome: mouse gut; feature: mouse-associated habitat; material: faeces | place: Denmark | collected 2011
CTGGCGAGGTATTTTCGAGCCTGGTACCGCTGCGTTTTTATAGAGCGGGAGCGCGCCGACGAAGGCATATGACCCTCCCCGAGCGTCCCCCTGCCACTCTAAAACCTCAGCACCCCTCTCCTACTATTATGCCTCCGCCTGTAAATCTCATAACAAACCAGTATCTGCACCAAATCCCCCAGCCATTTCCACTTTTCCTCCGGGAACACCGCATCCGGATTATTTTTTATGTCTTCCCTTTTAATCCTGTCCGCAATGTCCATAGACAGTTTATAGAGCTGCCATTTATCGGGATATTCATCATAAATCATACTGTCGGAATAATCCAGTGTATCTAAAATACCGGTAATCACCTTCTGATAACGCTTCGCCTCTGCCGGATACATTTGCTGTAAATATTCCAAATCCTTAATGACGCTGTCTTCTTCCTGATAATACATTGGCAGAGGATATGTCATATAAAAGGGTAAAATTCTTCGTTCCTGCATACGACCACTTCCTTTTCTCTTTACAGCTATCATATGCATTTCTTCTTATAAACGTTAAAGAGAGGCAGCGTTTATCTGCCCCTCTCTTATCATTTGTTTCTTATTAATGTATGGTGTGGATTCTGGCAAGGGCCCTCTGCAGAGCCGTTTCCGCCCGCAGAATATCCGTTTCCGGCGTCTTGCTGCGCAGACGTTCCTCGGCACGCGCTTTCGCCGCCTCGGCACGCTCCAAATCAATTTCGCTCGGCCACTCCACAATCTCCGCCAGAATCACTACCTCATCCTGGAGGATTTCGGCAAAACCGGCATGAAGCGCCGCCTCTTTCGTCCCGCCGTCCTCGGTAATCGTAAGAATACCGGGACTCACAATCACCGTGGTGGGAACATGCTTTTTATAAACGCCGATTTCCCCTTCGGTAGTGTTAAATTCCACCATGGAAACCTCTCCCTCATAAAATACACGGTCGGGAGTAATGATTCTGAGTGTAAATAAATTATTATCTGCCATCTGCTTCCTCCCGTGACTATTTCATGCGGGCAAGCACGTCATCAATACCTCCGGCATTTAAGAAGTAGCTTTCAGGTATATCGTCATGCTTACCTTCCAGAATTTCCTTAAACCCGCGAACGGTTTCATTAATGGGCACATACTTACCGGGAAGTCCGGTAAACTGTCCTGCAACGAAGAAAGGCTGTGATAAGAATCTCTGTACCTTTCTCGCACGGGAAACTACCAGCTTATCGCTCTCTGACAATTCGTCCATACCGAGAATTGCAATGATATCCTGTAATTCTTTATACTTCTGAAGAATTTCCTGCACGCCTCTGGCTACCTGATAATGCTCCTCGCCCAGGATTCTGGGGTCAAGGATTCTGGAGGTGGACTCTAAGGGGTCTACCGCAGGATAAATACCCAGCTCCACGATGGAACGGGACAAAACGGTTGTCGCGTCCAGATGGGCGAAGGTTGTTGCCGGCGCCGGGTCCGTGAGGTCGTCCGCAGGCACGTATACGGCCTGTACGGAAGTGATGGAACCGTTCTTTGTGGAAGTAATACGCTCCTGCAAAGCACCCATCTCCGTCTGCAGTGTGGGCTGATAACCTACCGCGGAAGGCATACGTCCCAGCAGAGCGGAAACCTCGCTTCCTGCCTGTGTGAAACGGAAAATATTATCGATGAAAAGCAGCACGTCCTTGCCACCCTTGTCACGGAAATATTCCGCCATGGTAAGTCCTGAAAGACCCACCCTCATTCTTGCTCCAGGGGGCTCGTTCATCTGACCGAACACCATGGTGGTCTTGTCGATAACCCCGGATTCCTTCATTTCATAATAAAGGTCGTTTCCTTCCCTGGTTCTCTCTCCAACGCCTGTGAACACGGAATAACCGCCGTGCTCTGTGGCGATATTTCTGATTAACTCCTGAATAAGTACCGTTTTACCTACGCCGGCACCGCCGAACAGACCAATCTTACCACCCTTCTGATAGGGGCAGAGAAGGTCTACTACCTTGATTCCCGTCTCCAGAAGCTCCTGCTGTGTGGACTGGTCCACAAATTCAGGGGCCGGTCTGTGAATCGGCTCAAAGGTTACGCCTTCCGGAGCAGGCTTGTTGTCAATGGGATTTCCCAGAACGTTGAACATACGGCCCAGTGTATTTTCGCCGACAGGAACACTGATTGGCGCGCCTGTCGCTATTGCTTCCATTCCTCTTACCAGACCGTCGGTAGAACCCATGGCAATACATCTGACCGTATCATCACCCAGATGCTGCGCTACCTCAACCACAAGCTCTCCCCCGTCTTTTAAAGGAATCTTGATGGCTTCGTTGATTTCCGGCAGTCTGCCGCCAGTGAACTTAATGTCCAGAACGGCACTGATAATCTGTGTAATTTTTCCCGAGCAGGTTTCCCTGCCCGTATTTATATCTGCCATTTTTCCTCCATTCCTGCGGCGCTTCCTACGAAATTGCGTTCGCGCCGGCAATAATTTCTGTCAATTCCTGCGTAATGGAACCCTGACGAGCCCTGTTGTATAGCAGCGTCAGGTTATCTATCATTTCCTCCGCATTGCTGGTAGCCGAATCCATGGCCTGCATTCTGGCCCCGTTTTCACTTGCTACCGCCTCAATCATACCCCCGTAAATCAGACTTGTTATATACTTGGGTATGAGCAGATTTAAGGCTTCCTCGTCCTCGGGTTCAAAGTTCATAAGCGCTTTTCCTGCGCCCGTATCCTCCGCGCCCTCTCCGCCTTTTAACGCTTCTCCCCCGTTTACCTCAACGGGAAGGAGCTTTAACAGGGTCGGTATATGGGAAACCGTGTTTTTAAAGGCAGTGTAAGCCAGATAAATCTCGCTGATTTCTCCTCTTGAGAAGCCTTCAAGAACCTCTTTGCAGATTGCCATTGCATCCACATAGGCCGGCTCGTCAATCACGTTCGAGTAGTCAGCCCTGATTTCATAGCGTCTCTGCAATGCCTCGCAGCCCTTTCTACCTATTGCATAAATCGCCAGGTCCTCATCCGCCAGTTCTCCTCTGGTAATCAGCTTAACCACGTTGGAGTTATAGCCTCCCGCCAGTCCTCTGTTGGATGTGATTACAATCACGGCTTTTTTACCGGTTTCTCCGGATTTGAGATACTTATGCTCCAGATTCTCCGTCTTTTTTAAGATGGAATTAACCGTCTCATACATGCAGTGAAAATAATTCTTGGACTTTTCCGCGTTGCTCTTTGCTCTCTGCAGCTTAACAGTGGAAACAAGCTTCATGGCCTTGGTAATCTGCTGGGTACTCTGAATACTGCCCCTACGCCTTTTTATGTCTCGCATTGAAGCCATATCAATAACCATGCCTTTCTCTTAAAATCACCTGTGAAAATTCATTTTTCACAGCATCGCCTTATCTTATTTCAAAAACGCTGCTTTGAACTCATCTATAGCTTTCTTCAGAGTGTTTTCCATCTCCTCGGAAAGAACTTTGGTTTTTGCAATCGAGCCGGGAACCTCAGGATATTTGGTATCCAGGAATTCAAAAAATTCCGCTTCAAACCTTGTGATATCCTCTGTGGGCACGTCAAGGAGATACTTGTTGGTTGCCACATAAATAATGATAACCTGATACTGTACCGGCATGGGCTTATACTGAGGCTGCTTCAACACTTCCTTGATTCTTTCACCCTGAGCCAGCTTTTCCTTGGTATCCGCGTCCAGCTCCGAGCCGAACTGTGAGAAAGCGGCAAGCTCTCTGTACTGTGCAAGCTCCGTACGAATGGGGGCGGAAATCTTTTTCATAGCCTTAATCTGCGCGGCCCCGCCTACACGGGATACGGACAAACCTGCGTTTACGGCAGGACGGAAACCGGAATTGAACATTTCAGTCTCCAAGTAAATCTGACCGTCCGTGATGGAAATTACGTTGGTAGGAATGTAGGCAGACACGTCGCCCGCCTGGGTTTCAATAATAGGAAGCGCGGTGAGGGAACCTCCGCCGTACTCGTCGCTCATTCTCGCCGCACGCTCAAGAAGTCTTGAGTGCAGATAGAATACGTCGCCGGGATAAGCCTCACGGCCGGGGGGACGTTTGAGCAGCAGGGAAAGCGTACGGTATGCCGTCGCGTGTTTACTTAAGTCGTCATAAATAACAAGCACGTCGCCGCCGTTTTCCATCCATTCTTCCCCGATTGCGCATCCTGCATAAGGGGCGATATACTGCAGGGGAGCCAGCTCGCTGGCCGTCGCAGCCACTACAGTAGTGTAGGCCATTGCGCCGTATTCTTCCAATGTGGTAACAATGGACGCTACCGTGGACGCTTTCTGTCCAATAGCAACATAAATACAGTTAACGCCCTGTCCTTTCTGGTTAATGATGGTATCCACAGCAATCGCTGTTTTTCCGGTCTGTCTGTCGCCGATAATCAGCTCACGCTGTCCTCTTCCGATAGGTATCATGGAGTCGATTGCCTTAATACCTGTCTGTAAGGGAGTGTCAACTGATTTTCTGGTGATAACGCCAGAAGCCACCCTTTCAATCTTACGATACTTATCTGTCTGTATAGGCCCCTTGCCGTCAATGGGCTGGCCCAAAGCGTTTACTACACGCCCCAACATGGCATCGCCTACAGGAACCTCAACCACGCGTCCGGTAGTTTTTACCGTATCGCCCTCGTTGATATTTTTCTGGCTTCCGAGGAGTACCGCGCCTACGTTATCCTCTTCCAGGTTCAGTACCATTCCGTATACTTCCCCGGGGAACTCCAGAAGTTCTCCCTGCATTGCGTTTTCCAGACCATGTACACGGGCTATACCGTCGGCAACCTGAATTACGGTACCGACGTCTGAAACTTCAAGTTCTGAAGCATATCGTTTAATCTGCTCTTTAATAACAGAACTGATTTCTTCCGGTCTTAAATTCATGGTTCTTACGCACCTTTCTTTTTAGTTACTGCGAAAGCTGGCAGGATATGCCGGCCTTCATCTACTGCAGCTGCACTTTCAGCAGCTCCCGCGAGAGCCCCGACAGCCTGTTTTTGATACTGCTGTCCACTACCCGGTCACCAATCCTGATGACCATGCCGCCAATCAGGTCTTCATCCACCTGATAATGCATTTCCATCTTCGTAAAAGATGTGGTGGAGAGCAGCTTCTGTTCTATCTCCGTCTTCTTCGCTTCATTCAAATCCATTGCCGTGGTCACATAAGCAATTCCGATTCCCTTAACCCGCTTTACTTCGCTGATAAAGAAATCCAGTATGGAGTCAATTTCCCCGTATCTGTCTTTGCTTACAATCAAATGGAGGAAGCCAAGCAGCTCCTTAGAGAGCCGTCCGTCAAAGACATTCTCTAAAACCTTCAGCTTTTCTTCCTTCAAAACCTTGGGGTGGTTCATCAGACTTCCGAAATCAGGATTTTCGGAAAGCAGTTCCTTCAGAGCGCAGACTTCGTCCAAAAGCTCGTTTTCCTTCCCCTCGTCCACGGCCAGCTCGAATAAAGCTTCTCCATACGTCGCTCCAACTAGCTTTGCCATGTGCTCTCACCTATTTCCTTTAACGTTTCATTTATCAGGCTTTCCTGTACGGTTGTATCAATAGATGCCTTTACCACCTTACCGGCCATTATGGATGCAAGCACTACCATTTCGCGCTTCACATCGTCCGCGGCTTTCTGCTTCTCCAGCTCCGCTTCCACCTTTGCTCTGTCGATGATTCTGGCCGCTTCTTCCTTTGCCTGCGCCACAATCTTGCTTTCGCTTTCCAGAGCGCGCTTTCTGGCATCGCTCAAAATCTCTTCCGCTTCTTTGTCAATATTTTTCAGTTTTTCTTCATACTGCTTTTTAAGACCGGAAGCGTCCTCTTTATCCTTAGCCGCACTGTCAAGTTCGTTTTTGATTTTCGCCTGTCTCTTCGCCAGCATTTCCCTCACGGGATTGAACAAAAAGTAAGACGCCGCCAAAAACAGCACAAAGACCGCAATAATCATTAAAGTTGCGTCCGCGAGCAGTTGCAGGTCAAGGTCAAATATTCTGGGTTCCATTCGTAAACCTCCTTTCCTCGAAATATAGCGCTGCCTCCCGTTTTATTGAGCAGCTCCCATAAGAGGTCTTACGAACAGAAGAAGAATTGCCACGAGCAAACCGTAAAGACCGGTTGTCTCCGCTACCGCCTGTCCAAGCAACATGGTGGAAGTAATGTCAGATTTTGCACCGGGATTTCTTCCCACTGCCGCTGCCGCGTGTCCTGCCGCAATACCCTGGCCTACACCGGGTCCGATACCTGCAATAACTGCAAGACCTGCACCAATTGCTGAGCAACCTAAAATAAAATTACCATTGAAATCCATTTTTGTTTCCTCCTTGATATTTTAAATTATTAAATTGTTATCAATCACCCGTGCTGCATGCGTCTGTGATGTATGTCATCGTCAGCATACAGAATACATAGGTCTGAATCGCGCCTGAAAACAGGTCAAAATACACATGAAGCGCAGCCGGCCAGATAATCGCCACCTTGCTGAGCAGTGCGTAAATCAGGGCCATAATCGCCGTTCCCGACAAGATATTGGCAAACAGACGAAGCGATAATGAAACCGGAACCGCCAAATCGCTTATGATGTTGATTGGCGCCCAGATTGGCCACGGTTCGCACAGACCCTTAAGTACGCCCGATACTTTCTGATATTTAAATTTATTGAAGTGAATCAGCGTAAACGTGATAATACCCAGTGCGAAAGTCACGCCGTAATCCGCTGTCGGCGGACGGAGCCCTAAAAGACCGCAGATGTTGCTGAACAGAATAAATATAAATATCGTTCCGATATAATTGCGGAACCTGGCCGCCTGGCCTCCCATAACGCCGCTTATCATCCCGTCAAGCATCTCCACAATCAGTTCCACCACGTTCTGGAACGCGCCGGGAACCTCCGTGGCATGTTTGACGGCTCTGTTTGCCGCTATGCAAAAGCCAATGATAACCAGAAAGACAATCAGAACGCACACATGTGTTGTTGTTATCCAAACCGTCTGCCCGAACAACTCATAGGAAAAGACGCCGTGAATCATAAAATCCACGCTGTTAGATTCGGATAACAAAATTCCTTCTCCCATATCCTCACCTCCTTATCTATCCTGCCCATTTGCAGGTTCTTCTACCAGCGGGGGAAGAATCTCCTCCCCATATATTCTTGCGCTGATTTTCCGGGTGATAAAATGCATATAGGCCGAAGCCTTAAGGCTCATTATCCCCAGAAACGCGGAAAGCGGATTCCCGATTCCGCTTATGGCAATCAGTGCGAATGCCGTCACAATAAAACAGTATCTGAACACATTATTAAGGCCCATGGTTTTGACCGCCTGATTTTCCTCCAAATCAAGGGCCCTGTCAAGGGACCGCCACATATGAAAAGCGCTCGCCGCCGCAAGCAGGATTCCCAGCCAGAGTCCCGCGCTGCAGCCTGCTTTGTCCTTTGGCAGAAGCATAAAAGGCTGACATATAATTCCAAATATCAAAATCCCCGTTTCCAGTTCAAACAGGGTTCTGTTGATTCCGGTTATCTTACTTTTCATTTGTCTCCTTTGCTTTCCTGCCCTTATGAAGATAAGCGGACTGCTCGCTCTCCTTTGCAAATACCCGCCTGGAAAACCGGTACACATTATAGCCGCCGGACACCGCTCCCACAAAAAAAAGCAGAATCACCATAAAATCCGTTCCCAGCTTTTTATCCAGAAACATTCCCAGAAAGGAACAAAAAAGGACAGGAACCAACATGTTAATTCCAAATTGCCCTATCATTGTAAGCGCCTGATAAACGCTCCGGTTATATTTCACATGCTTCTCCTTTTCGAAATCCGATTCCATGCCGTATGCATACCCTTTTTTATTATAAGCATTTTCTTCTTTTCTGTCCAGAATATAAAAAAAATGTTCAGAAAAATATACACAAAATTTATAACTTTTCCCTATGTGCACAATTTACGGATTCGTTGACTTTTTTTTCATTTAATAGTAAAATTTGTATAAAGAAACCCATACACCAACGGCAAACGGAGGATTCTTATGACCACTCCCACATTATACCGCAGACGCATTATCCCCGACGAATGTATTCTCCTTAAGGATGACGTTATCCTTTCATGCGACGAGGAGCGCATCGTAACTTCCTGGCACGCGCTCCACCCCAAAAAAGACCTGCACCACGGCGGCTCATGCTATTTCCTGAAGGAAGGCTTTAAAGTGAGTAAATTCTGCCGCATGGACGGGTCTCTTTTATACTGGTACTGTGATATTGTTGACTTCGACTACCATCCGTCCGATAATTCCCTGATTGTAACCGACCTTCTGGCCGACGTCATTATTTATCCCGACGGTTTTGTAAAAGTGGTTGACTTAGATGAGCTGGTAACGGCTCTGGACGAGCGTTCCATCTCCCTTGACACCCTAAAGCTCAGCCTCCTGCATTTAGACCGCCTTCTGCAGATTATTTACTCCGGCGGTTTCGGAAAACTGCAGGCTTTCCTTTCCGGTATTTAATAGAAAATATGGCCTCCTATCTGGGTTCCCGTAAGGCCCTCGATGGGGGTTCTGAAAAAGAGGCAGTTCCCCACGGTGGTGGTTCCCGACATGGCCGCGTCGGCGGCCTGGTAACAGGCGTTGGTCGCGTGGTTTTCCGAAAGGGCAAGAGCAAGACGCCCGCTGGCTACCGGCGAAAACTGCCTGTTCTGATAAATCACCCCCACAACCGTATCGGGGAATACCGAACTCATCACCCGGTTCATCACCACAGCTCCTACCGCGACCTGCCCCTCATAGGGCTGGTTGCCGGCTTCGCAGTAAATCAGGTTGGCAAGCAGATATCTGTCTCCCTCCGCAAAGGTAATCTCCGAGATATCCCGCCATGCGGACTGCGCCGCGAGCTGGGAAAGCCGTCTTTCCTCGGCCAGTTCTTCCTGCAGTTTCGCGATATCGTTCTTCTGCTCCTGCAGCTTCCTTTCGTATTCCAGCATTTCCGCCTCTGTCTGGGACATTTCCTGCTGATAAGTACTGATTTTACCGGAGGTCTGGTTTACCAGCCCGGAATAACGTTCCTGCTCTTCCTCCACGGATACCCGCAGCTCCTCCAAAGCCTCCCGCTCTTCCTCCAGTTTCGCTTTCGCAAGCTCTACCTCCTGCCTCGCGGCCTCAAATTCATCCAGTTTTTTCCTGTCATAGGCCGAAAGCTTTTCAATATACTCCGCGTGGTTTAAAAAATCAGCCAGACTTTCGGCGCCGAAAAGCATTTCAAATATCATAAAATCCCGCTTCTCATACATAAACTTCACGCGCTTTTTCATGGATTCGTACTGCTGAGCCTCTGTCTGCTGGGCTTCGTTTAATTCTTCCAGCGCCTTGTCTATTTCCAGATTTTTAATCTCAATCTCGTTCTCCAGCATGGCCAGATTATTGCTGACCTCTGTGAGACTTGCGTTTAAGCTGTTAAGCTGCCCCTTAAGACCTTCCGTCGTCTCGCCAAGCTCCTCCAATTCGTCTTTGCGCTCGTCGATTTCGTTTCTGGTCTGTTCCTGTTCTTCTTTCTTCTTGTTTATCTGCTCTTCCAGCGCCGCTATCTTATCGTTATCGGCATACGCGTTCATTGGTCGGGCGCATAACAAAAGAACTGCCGCAAACCCCAGGGCAATTTTTATCTTTTCCGCCGCTCTCATCCGCCTTTGTCCTGCCTTTCCGTATATTGTGTGTAACGCCTGATTGTATTATATATCCACCTTGCCGATTCTGCGCACATGCTTTTCCTCATTTGAAAACTCCGTGTCAAGAAACGTATCCACAATTTCAAGCGCCAGATTCTTTCCCGTATGGCCGCCCCCAAGGGCTAACATGTTCGCGTCGTTGTGCAGCCTTGTCATCTTCGCAAGATAGGAATCCGTACAGAACGCGCAGCGCACGCCTTTCACTTTATTTGCGGCAATGGATATCCCTATGCCGGTGGTGCACACCACAATTCCCCTGTCGCACTCGCCCTCCGCGACCGCTCTTGCCGCCGCCTTCCCGAAATCGGGATAGTCGCAGGAATCCGTGCCGAAGCACCCGTAATCCTTGTAGGCAATCCCTCTCTCCTTTAAATGCTCCATCACATGCGTTTTCAATTCATATCCGCCATGGTCGCTTCCCAAAGCTATCATTTTTACCTCGTTTCCGCACTGCATTTTCATTCTATGCACTGTAAGCTGCTTTTCATTCCACCCGGTTTGTCCGCCCTTTGTCTTTAAACATGGACCACATGATTTCCCGCCGCCTTTAAAAGACGGTTCATAATCGCCTGCCCCACGCCCTGGACGTCAAAGCTTTCCGCGTAAATCACCTGGATTTCCTCATCGTCAAATTCCCTTAATATCCGGAACAGGGATTTTGCGATTTCCGCCTCGTCCGCCCGTTTTCCGACGCTTTTGACGCTGTCCGCCGGGTAAACCTCCGCCGTCTCGTCAGTGGCAATCACGCCTGTTTTTTTTCCTTCCGCCTTTGCTCCCTGCAGCTCTCTGCAGATAAAATCGGACACAAGACGCGTCTTTTTCCCTTCCACAATGGTAAGACTTCCTCTTGGCGCATAATGACGGTACTTCATGCCGGGCGCTTTAGGCGCCCCCGTTTCTTCTCCGTCGTCCCCCGCCCCGGAAACCGTTTTCCGGCCGGCCGGACAGCCCATCGCCTGTCTTATCATTTCTTCCGTGATATACCCGGGCCTTAAAATCACGGGATTTTCCTCCGTGAAATCCACAATAGTGGATTCCAGGCCGATTTCCGCCGCCCCTCCGTCGATAATCATATCCACTCTTCCGTCCAAATCCTCCGCCACATATTTTGCCAGCGTGGGACTGGGCCGCCCCGAACGGTTCGCGCTGGGCGCGGCGATGTAGCCTCCCGAGGCTTCTATGAGCGCCCGGGCGATTTTATTGGACGGCATCCGTACCGCCACGGTGGAAAGCCCGCCCGTCGTTTCAGGAGGCACGCATTCCGTCTTGTTAAATATCATGGTAAGGGGACCCGGCCAGTACTTCCCGGCAAGGGCGAGGGCCTGCTTCGGAATGTCTCTTGCGATTCTCGGCAAATCCTCCATTTTGGCAATGTGGACAATCAGCGGATTGTCGGAAGGCCTTCCTTTTGCCGCGTAGATTTTCCGGGAGGACGTTCCGTTTAAAGCGTCCCCTCCAAGCCCGTACACCGTTTCGGTGGGAAAGGCCACAAGACCGCCGCTTTTTATTATTTCCCCGGCCCTTATAAGAACCGTTTGGTCTATATTATCTTCCTCTATTTTTACAATCCGCGTATCCATTTTTTATCAATGTCTCCGATATTTTGTCTGCACAGAGATTTAATTTTATCACACTTTCTGTCTTTTGACTACCTTTAATAAGCCCGTTCGTGCAGATATTCCTTATTTTTCTCAAAGTCTATCTGCAAAACCTCCATTTCCCGGATGGTTGCGTTCTGATAGCTTCCCTCCAGAGGAACGCTTCCCTGCTCCCATTCATAGCTAAGAAGCTTTCCCGAAAGGAGGCTGAGCTCCATGCATTCCCTTTTCGTCAGGTTCGTCGTCAGATTCGGCAAAATCCCTTTAAGTACCTCTCCGGGACCGGATAAAAGCGCCGAAGGCAGATTTTTTACGACTCCGGACAAAACCTTTCTCTGCCGCTGTGTCCTTCCAAAGTCCGTTCCCATATACCTGTTCCTGCTGTACGCAAGAGCCTGGGGGCCGTTTAAGTGCACGAGTCCGCTTGCGGCGGTGTCCATATAATCCGTTCCCTCCGGCCTTTCGGTCAGCATATTGTATTCCACCAGATAGGCGTTGATATATTCAATCTCCTCCCCCGACACTTCCAAATCCACGCCGCCCACGGCGTCCACCAGATTAGCGAACGCCTCGAAGTTCACCATCACATACCGGTTGACCTCAACGTCAAAGTTCCGCCCGATGGTTTCCATCAAAAGCTCCGGCCCTCCGAAGGAGTAAGCCGCGTTCAGCCGGTTCCCGTCGTGTCCCGGTATTTCCACATAAATATCCCGCAGAATGGAGGTCATATAAACGGTTTTGGCCTTTTCGTTGACGGACAAAAGAATCATGGCGTCAGACCTGCCGTTCTCATCGTTTCCTCTGGAATCATTTCCTATTAAAAGGATATTGACTGCTCCCCCGCCTTTCCACGGCTTATCCCGAAAACCGGCCGCCTCCTGGTAATTGATTTCCCCGTAAAGCCGGCCGGCCAGATAATACCAGCCGCCCAAAAGCACCGTCAAAAGTACCAGCAAAAATAAAATCAGCCGCCTGAAACCGGATTTTTTTCTTTTACTTTTTTCTTTCCGCATTTTCTTCCACTCCCGAATCCCGCCGCCAGACATGGTTTTTATGTCTGTTTGCGCAATATATTCTACCATTTAATACCGAAATATTCAAATATTTCATAGCATCAATGGACTTGATTTTATTGCGTTCGTATTTTAAAATGTTCAGTGTGGGAATTTTAGAATCGTTGGAATAATTATAAGGAGGCACCCGTTATGCAGAAACGTATTTTAGTAGTGGATGATGATTCTCTGAATTTGAGGAGAACACAGATGATTCTGGAGAAGCAGTACGATGTGGTTCTTGCGGAATCGGGAGAACAGGCGATTGCCAAGGTTATCCATCAGGATTTTGATTTGATTCTTCTTGATATTGCCATGCCGGATATGGACGGTCTTGAAACGTATAAGCGCATGAAGAATTATTCTGTGGATATTCCTGTTATTTTCCTGACGGCATCCGGACATGAGGAAGACGTGCTCAGCGCAATCAGGCTGGGGGCGATTAACTACCTGAAAAAACCTTTCCTCCCTCAGGAACTTCTGCGCAGGATTGCATTGGGGCTCGGTGAAAAATGAAAACAAAGGGACTAACAAGCTTACATCTTCTTCTGGCCGGTATTGTCACCTTATTCGGCACTATGCTGATTCTTGTTACAATAGCTATGTCATGGGAACCATGGATGGTTCCCATTATTATCATTGGCAATTCCCTCGTGTGGATTCTCCACATCGGAAGATTCGGACAGGAAACCTTTTATGAAAATTTATGCGCTGGCCTTTTGATGGTCGGGTTCTTTTTCTTCAGCGTACATAGATTTGTCCTTTATGACATAGCCGCCATAGCCTGTATGATACTTCTCATTTTTTCCATGTTTGATAAAAAGCGTCTCCTTTATATGACGACCGCTTTATACGCGCTGGAACTATTGTATCATTTCTTTATTTTACACTCCATTAATCCTTATATGGGCGTTAAAAATATGGTGCGCCTTGGTCTGGGCGCCATGGTTGTGCTTGGCTCAATGGCGATTGCAATGTATCGCATCAACAGACGCCGGGAGTCCCGGAAGAGACACGAGCACGCCCTCGCCCAACTGGAGACTTCCGGACAGCAGAACGCCGAGTTTTTGTCCAATGTATCCCATGAACTGCGGACTCCGATTAACATGGTTCTCGGCATCAGCGAGGTCATACTGGAAAAGGATATTTCCCCCGAAATCCGGGAGGATATGCTGTCCATACAACTGGCCGGCAAGCGGCTTTCCAATCAGATAAACAACATGCTCGACTATACGGAAATCGTGGAAGGCACGCTCATTCCGGCAAAGGAACCCTACATGATTACGTCGGTGTTAAACGACATCATCACAATGACCGCCGTTCAGAACAGCCGCCACCAGCTCGAGATGGTTTTCGATATTGACCCGAAAATACCGGCCGTTCTCATCGGGGACGCGGAAAAAATTTCCCACGTTCTCAAAATCCTTCTGGAAAATTCCATTAAGTTTACGGAGGAAGGCGGCATTAACGTGTGCGTCGGCTTTCGTCCGGAAAATTACGGCATCAATCTGGATATCAATATCAGAGACACCGGAATCGGTATGACGGATTCCCAGCTTCTGCAGATGTGCGATGATTTTTATCAGGCGGATTCCGGGAGCAGCCGTCTGGTCGGAGGACTGGGGCTGGGGCTTCCCATTGCCCGGGGCCTGCTTTACGCCATGGGCGGTTTTATTCATTTTGAAAGCGACGTCCAACAGGGACTCCACACCCATATCTCTATTCCTCAGGGAGTGGAGAGTTACGAACCGGCCATGGCCATTTCCAATGTGGAACAGCTCTGCGTCGCCTGCTTTTTCCGTCCGGAAAAATACAGCAACGACGACGTGAGAAGGTATTATGACAACATGATTGTGCATATGGTCAAAGGACTTGGCATCGAGGGATATCAGGCGCACAATTTTGACGGACTGCTTAAGCTGCAGCGCAGTCATACCTTAACCCATGTATTTATCGCCCAGTCCGAATACGAAGAAAATCCTTCTTATTATGAAGAGCTTGCCGATTCCCTCCGGGTAGTTCTTTTTGCCGAAAAAGATTATGTGCACAGCAAAGACAGCAGGCTTCTTATAATCCGCAAGCCTTTCTTTGCCCTTTCCGTCGTAAACCTCCTTAACGGCCACGCTGCCGAAAACGGCTTTGAAGAAGCCCAGGCTGCCGGGCGCAAGCCCTTCTCCTGCGTGGGTGTCCGGGTTCTGGCCGTAGACGACGAGGAGATGAACCTTGTGGTTGCAAAGGGCGTTTTGGGCAGCTACGGAATACAGGTTGACACCTGCTTAAGCGGAAAGGAAGCCATTGAAAAATGCTCCGCCATATCCTACGACATTATCTTCCTCGACCACATGATGCCGGGATTTGACGGCGTGGAAACCCTGAAGAGAATCAGGGAAATCAACAACGGTATTTATCGGGATTTGCCGGTGATTGCCCTGACCGCAAATACCATCAGCGGAGCCAGGGAAATGTTCCGTCACGAAGGCTTTACGGAATTTATTCCCAAGCCCATTGAGCGCGCCGTTCTTGAGCGGGTGCTTCGCCGGGTGCTTCCCAAACACTGTGTCCGGTACGGCACTACGCCCAACGCCGCGGAGCCTTCTTCCGAAGAAACCGTTACGGCAAATGAGACTGCTGCGGCCAGTGAAGCTGTTACGGCCAGTGAAGCTGTTACGGTGCCGGAAAACGCTGCCGCGCATGAAACCGCCACGGCAGACGAAATACTTTCGGCAGCGGAATCTGCGGCAGATGAAACCGCCCCGGCAGGCGAAACCGCTATGGCGGACGAAACTGTTATGGCGGACGATGCCGCTGTGACACATGAAGATGCCGCGGCCTCGCCCTTTGACCCTCTTACCCGGGTCGGCATAAACATACAGCTCGGACTGGAATACTGCGTCGGGGAGGCGGATTTTTATACGGAAATGCTGCAGCTATTCTGTTCCCAGGGCCCTGAAAAAAGAGACGAAATCGCTTCCCTGTATGAAGCCGCCAACTGGAAAGACTATGCCATTAAGGTTCACGCCCTGAAAAGCACTTCCCTCACCATCGGCGCGGAAGCGCTTTCGGAACAGGCAAAACAGTTGGAACTGGCCGGAAAAGCAGAGGATGTTGAATTTATCCGCCAGAATCACGCCGCGCTGCTTAGCAAATACGATGAAGTCTGCCAGAGCATTTCAGCGTTATAATAAAAACAGGAGGAAAACCGGGTGTTTAAAAAATGGATTGAACTCATTTTAGACCACAGAGTCAGCCTGAAGGAACGTATGTTCCGTATCGTTACAGGCGTCTGCATGATTGCGCTGGCAATCATACTTCCCATGGGAAGAAGCCTTGTCAATCTGCTGATACTGGCGGCGAGTCTTTTTTCTATAACCGTCATTGTTAAAAAAAGTATCCAGCACGATTGCATCGATGCGGGAGCCACCGCTATCTCCGTGCTGCTCCTTTTGCTTTTCCCGATAAGCTTTTTTACGGCGGGCGGCTTTTACAGCGGAATGCCCGAATGGTTCGTACTGGTTTTCATTTACATCAGCATCACTCTGGAGGGCCGGCGGAAAGCTGTATTTTTCCTGCTTTGCACGGCGGAAACCCTGCTCTGCTACTTCATTGCCTACCGGTTTCCGGATTATATCGCCCGGAATACCCAGAGCCATTCCTTTTTCGATTCCGCTGCCTCCGTTATTTTTGTGGGTCTGCTCACCAGTATACTGCTTTTATTCCTGACAAGGATATATGAGGAGGAAAACGAGCTTGCCAAACAGCAGAAAAAAGAAATCGAGGAATTGAATAAGGCTGAAAATAATTTCTTCTCCAGTATGAGCCACGAAATCCGAACTCCCATCAACACGATTATCGGATTAAACGAAATTATTCTACGCGGCGACATTCCGGACGACGTTGCCGAGAACGCAAGGAATATCCAGGGCGCCAGTAAAATGCTGCTTACCCTTATCAACGACATTCTTGACTTGTCAAAAACCAAATCCGGAAAAATGGAGATTGTAAACGTCTCTTACGAGACAGGGTCCCTTTTTTCTGAAATTGTCAATATGATTTGGATTAAAGCCAGGGAAAAGGGGTTGGAATTTCGGCTGCATGTGGATTCCTCAATCCCAAGCATGCTCTGCGGCGACGAGGTGCGAATCAAGCAGGTACTGATTAATCTGCTCAACAACGCCGTGAAATACACAAGCAAAGGCTCCATCACCCTTTCCGTCCGGTGCGAGCGTCTGGGCTTAAACCGGGTACGCGTCTGGTATTCCATAGAAGATACCGGACTGGGTGTAAAGAAAGAAAATATCCCCTACATTTTTAATGCTTTTAAAAGAGTGGACGAAGAAAAAAACCGCCATATTGAAGGCACCGGACTGGGGCTGAGCATCGTTCAGCAGTTAGTGGAACTGATGGGCGGCGAAATCAGCGTCAACAGCGTCTATACCAAAGGGTCGACCTTCCTGGTTATGCTGGAACAGGATATTGTGGACGGCAAAGAGCTTGGAACCTTTACGCTGGAATCCCGCATGAGGACCCACGAAGGGGAACATTACCAGCAGAGCTTTGAGGCCCCTGAAGCCCACATCCTCGTGGTGGACGATAATGAAATGAATCTGATTGTGGTGCGCAAGCTGCTTTCTGAAACAAAAGTCCAGATAGATACGGCGCTAAACGGCGCCGAGTGTCTGAAACTGACGCAGAAGCTCCACTATGACGCTATTTTAATGGACCACCTGATGCCGGAAATGGACGGAATAGAATGCCTTCACGCGTTGCGCTCACAGCCCGGCGGACTTTGTCAGGATGTGCCCGTAATCGCCCTGACCGCCAACGCCGGCAGCAACAACCAGCTCCTTTACCGGAAAGAGGGCTTCAGCGGCTATCTTGCAAAGCCGGTCAGCGGCGCCCTGCTTGAAGCGGCGGTCCTTAGTATTCTGCCGCAGGAGCTGGTAAAACTGAACATAGAGGCCAAACCCTCAGAGCTGGATAAAGATATCCTGATTTTTGAGCAGGCCCAGAGAATTTCCCTTATGATTACAACGGACAGCGTATGCGACCTTCCGGATTCCCTGAAAAACGAGTTTGGAATATCCGTCTGTCCTTACTATGTCTGTACCGAACAGGGACGTTTCCTGGATGAACTGGAATTGAAGGCGGATGAACTGCTGTTCCATATAGCCGGCGGCAACACCGGATTCTCCCAGCCCCCCGAGGTGGAGGATTACGAGAAATTTTTTGCCGAGAAGCTTACCGAAGCCCAGAATATCATACACATCACAATGGCAAAACATGCCAGCCAGGGATATTACAATGCCCTTGAGGCGGCAAAATCCTTTGAAAACGTTACGGTTCTGGATTCCGGCCACCTTTCAAGCAGCATGGGCCTGTCGGTTCTGTATGCCGCTTCCATGGCGGAAAGACATATTGCAAAAGCGGAAATCATAAGAACCGTGAAAAAGCTCCGGCACTATATATCCTCGGCTTTCGTCATCGACAGCACCCATATGATGTGCCAGGCCGGAAGAATATCCAAAAAAGTACAGATTCTCTGCGACGCCCTTTTGCTGCACCCGGTTATTATGCTCCGTAACAGCAAAATGGTTGTGGGCGGTCTGGAAATGGGAGATTTTACGCACATCGCGAAACACTATGTCCGGAGAATACTGGCGAATCCGAGAAATATCGACCGCCGCATTCTCTTTATCACCTATTCCGGTATGGATTCTGAAAAGCTCCAGTACATTCAGGCACTGGTACGGCAATACTGTCCTTTTGAGAGGGTTTACCTGCAGAAAGCTTCCTCCTCCATTGCCAGCAACTGCGGTCCGGGTTCCTTCGGCCTGCTGTTTATGAAGAAAAACGATATTGACATTTCCTTTTCGGAATTTTCCAGACCTGACGACGAAGACTGATACGCAAACAGACGGCTGACCATCAATGGGTCAGCCGCCTTTTTATTTCTGCTTTTATTTTTCTGTATTTAAATACTCCATTATCCCCATATAAATATTCCACGCCATTTTTTCCTGATAGCTGTCGGAGGAGAGCTTTTCGGCTTCCTCTCTGTTTGATAAAAATCCGCACTCCACAATCACAATCGGTTTGGAAGTCTTTTTCAGCAGGAAATAGCTGTCGTTTCCCTTTGCCTCTCTGCGGTTTTCGGAATCAAGGCTCTTTAGCTGCTCCTGAATAATGTCCGCAAGCCGTTTGCTGTTCTGGCTGGTGGCATAATAAAACACCTGGGCTCCTTTCACATATTCCTCATGGTAGCTGTTCTGGTGGATACTGACCACCAGCTCCGGGTCCGCCTCCTCAATAATTTCCAGCCTTTTCTTCATATCCTGTACCTTTTTATTGGAAGCATTTTCATCGTACAGGCCGTCGTCCCCTTCCCGGGTCATCACCACGTTTATTCCCTCCGACTGCAGAAACTGCTTTAAAATCTTTGCAACTTTTAAATTGATGTCCTTCTCCAACTGGTCGTTGACTCCCACCTTTCCGGGGTCGGAGCCTCCATGCCCCGCGTCTATCACCACGCAAATATCCTTTTTGCTTTCCACCTGCCGGGAATTAACGTAGGCCGCCCCCTCTCTCGCCACCACAAACATGGAAAACAGCAGTATCCCCGCCATTACCAGCTTTAAAACCCTGTTCTGATTGTCCGTCACGCCACGCCTCATTCAATTATACTTTATTCCATATGTATGAAAAACAGGCCGGAGGTATACCCCCGGCCCGTTGATTCTCATATTTCATTTAACCCGTAATCTTTCAGGAACGAACCGCAGCCGTCAATGTCAAACCGCGCTCCCTCCCGCTTTTCATATTTATTTGTCCGGTAATACCTGTTGTTCTCTAAAACAATCTGCTCCGTCCCCCTCACAAATAAAACCCGTTCGTCGAAACAGTAAAACTCGTTTTCCGAGAGCGTCAGCTTTCCGTTATAAAACGCCCCTTCCCTGCTCTTAACTTTTGGATGAACCGTAACCGGCGCTTCGCCCCAGGCGGGAATGTAGGAACAGTTTATAAAGCGGTTGCGCCGGAGCGTTACTGCCTTCGCAGCGCCCGATTCGTACCAGTAGCAGGCTTCGCCCTCCATATAGACGGCCGCCCCGGCCGTTTCAAACAGACAATCCTCCACCAGCGCCTCTCTGCAGGTAAGCAGGATACCTCTTGCGCGGTTTTTCCGGAAAATACATTTCCTGATAACTGCTTTAGGAGAAAGCGTCAGGTTTTCCGCCACCGTATTTTCAGGTAAAACCTGCGGCAGTTTCCTGTCAAACCTGACCACTACGTTTTCCTCCTGCATGCTTACCTTTTCAAAACGGCCCCTCCAGAAAGGATAAAGATTTCCGGCGTCAAGAAGAGCCGCTTCGTCTCCCTCTCTGGCCAGCCTCACTCCCTGCTGGTCTCTGTGCCCCCAGCCCAGCAAAAGCGTATACTCGTCCGCCTTTTTTACCACCGGCGAATAAAAGCCGTGGATATTTAAGCCGTCGTCCATCTGCTGCTCAAAGCGGCACTCCTCCAACAGGATATCACCCCCGCAGTTTACAAAGTGGGCCGCGTCCGCCGCCGCCGTAAAACAGCGGGGATTCTTTTCATCGGGCATTACTTCCAGACGCAGCAGGCTCACATCCCTGCATCTTTCCGCCAGAAAGCCCATGCCTCCGGCGTGGCAGACCCTGATTTTCTCAAGAACAAGACCGGCAGAGTCCACAGCATAAAAGGCCGGGTGGCTGCGCGGGTGGTGCCGGAATACCAGCTTATTTCCCGCCCGGCTTCCCTCAAAAAAGCGTTCCTCACCCTGAAGGGTAAAGCGCACCCTTCCGCCGCCCGCTTCCTCAATCAGCGGGTGAAGCCCCACCTTCTGGCTGCCGGCACAGATATAAAGGTCGTCGGTGCCGTAAGCCGGCCCCTTCTCCCTGCCATCCATCTCCAGCCAAAGATGCAGGGGATAGCCAAAGTTTTCTCCTGAAAAGAAAAGACACTTATCCTTTATCTGCCACTCCCATTTGTCCTCATCAATTTCAACCGTCATCTGCCGGGGGCTGACGCTTACAATGGTTCCCTCCGAATAGGAAGGCCGGGCATAATCCATGAGGAAATTCTGAAGGCGGATATTGCGGCACTCCGCAATATAGAAAGGCAGTATCTCCGTGTGAAAAATAAACCTGCTCCTGCCTCCGTCAATTACAAAGTTGTCAAAGCCTTCAAGCGCGAAAGCCGCTGTATGTCCGTCCCATCTGTCATGGTTGGAAATACACAGCTTCCGCGTCAATCCGCCCTGCGGATAAAAATGATATTCTCCGGGCTCAAACCTTAAAACCACGTCCTCCGCCCCCCTCAGAGATAAAAGGGCTTCTCTCAGTATTCCGGTGAGCAGAGGACTGTTGCCCGGTTTTAATCCAAAATCAGTTGCTGAAGCAATTTTCATTGCGCCGCCAGAAATTCCAGCGCCTGCTTCTGCAGTTCATCAAAAACTTTCTGTGCTCCTGCCGCTTCCATCTTTTCCCGAAGCTTTGCAATGTCCGCCTCCGGGTCATCCGTAAAGCCAAGTCCCAGAAGCTTGTAATCCGTGTCGAAAATTTCACCCATAGCGGCTATCTCGTTCTTTACGGATTCATCGTTAAATACAAATGTCTGGTAACGCTCGCTTCTGGCGGTTTCCTGCCAGCTCTTATTTAATTCCTGCAGATTAGGGATTCCGCCTTCAATCACACGCCAGTTAGCATCGTTTCTTACGCCCCAGTTGCAGTTGCCGTCATAGGCATAATTTGCGCTGTCGGGAAGGGATACCAATGCCTGGTCTCCTGACGCTTCCCAGTGTTTTCCTTCGATTCCATAGCAGAACAGGCTGTTTACTTCTTTATCATTGCGCAGATAGTCAAGCGCCATTAAAGCCCGCTCCGGATTTTTGGACTTGGAAAAGATACTCATACCGTTTGCAAGATAAGAATTGAGTACCGGAGGTACGCCGTCCTGTGCGTCAAATACGCGTACGTCCCATTCGGGATGCTCTGCCGTAACAGACGCGTAAACGCTCTTTGCCGTATTTCCATTCATCATTGCCAGCGCGGAACGGCCCGCCTGGAAGCTTTCCGTGTTGTTCTGTGTGTTGACAACCGCATTCTTGCTCCAGAATCCGCGGTCCTTCCAGTCTTTCAAACGTGCGATTGTATCCTGGAACGTCGACTGGTCATAATTTCCCATAACCGCGGCGCCGTCGTCAACCTCGCTTACGCTTGCCATTACCTGCCAGGGCCCGATACCGATTATCTTCTCCTCGCTCTCCCAGTTCGCTTTCTTCCACATACGGTCGAAAAGGAAAAGCTTGTCGTAATCGGAACCTACGTCGATAGGAATCAGTGAAGGCTCGTTAGCCACAATGGCGTCCATATAAGCTTCCGCTTCGTCCAGTGACGCAACGGAAGTGATGCCGTACTTATCCATCAGGTCGCCTCTTACCATGTAAACATAAGCTGTAATTTCCTTGTAATTCATAGGAAGCATGTAAACTTTATCGTCAACCTTTGCCTGCTCCCATGCTTCGGGATACATTGTTTCCGCACTCATCGGCGCGTAGGTCTCCAGCGCTTCCCGCGTAATCTCATAAAATCCCTGTTTGGTGGCCTGTGCGTTATAGAAGCACCAGTCAGCCGTGTAAATGATGTCCCAGTCCTCGCCTGAAGCAAAAATCAAAGGGTATTTCTGCTCGTATTCGCCCCAGCTCATAAACTTCACGTCGATTGTCGCGTTGATTTCCGCTTTTAAACGTTCGTTAATCTTTGCAAATACCTCGTCGTTGTCCGCAGGACGGTCGCCGATTAAATACATAACGAGCGTAACCTCCTCGGAAATATCGGGCCCTGCTTCCTCTGTGCCGGATGCCTCTTCCGTTTCGGTCTGGGCGTCCGCCGTCTCTTCTCCATCAGACTGGCTTTCCGTCTGCGTATCTGCAGGCGCGCCCGTATCCTTTTCCTTGCCGGAATCACCGGAACCGCAGGCGCCAAGTACAGTCGTCAGCATGACCAGCGCCAGCAATAATGACAAAACCTTTCCTTTTTTCTTAAACATAACTTTTTCCTCCTTTATATTTTTAAAAGTTTCAATGTTTTCGTATTCTTTCGCGGCCTATCCTTTTACCGCGCCGATAGTAACCCCCTTTACAAAATATTTCTGTAAAAACGGATAGAGCAGTACGATAGGGCCGGTTG
>OFFW01000722.1_pt1 | contig 22469 bp, 16 predicted proteins | sample 1521501 | NCBI WGS metagenome assembly OFFW01 (sample SAMEA3504107, study PRJEB24116) | mouse gut metagenome | biome: mouse gut; feature: mouse-associated habitat; material: faeces | place: Denmark | collected 2011
CAGCACATCCTTGCCGATCTCCGATTGGCTGGCCTCCTCGCTGAGCTTCACCAGGTTCTTGGGCAGGATGCTCAGCACCCCGGCCTCCAGCAGGGCGCCGCTGACCGGCTTAGCCAGGTATCCGCTGAAGCCCTCCCGCCGGTAGAGGAACTGGTTATCGCTGCCGGCGTTGGCAGTAAGGGCGATTACCGGCACATCCTGGCAAAGGCCGCCGGGCTGGGTGCGCAGGGCGTGGAAGCACTGGATGCCGTCCATTTCCGGCATCAAATGGTCCATCAGGATGGCGTCGTAATGCTGCTTCTGGGTCAGGGCCAGGCACTCGGCGCCGCTGCTGGCAGTGTCCAGCTGGACCTTGGTGGCCGCCAGCAGCTTTCGCACCACCATCAAATTCATGTCGTTGTCGTCCACCACCAGAACGTGGGCCTCCGGGGCCTCGAAGCTCTGGTGATATTGCTCCCCCTGGTGGGCCTTGACCCTGGTTGCCAGGGAAAACTCTCCCAGAGCCTGGTTATCTACAATGTCCTGCTCCAGCATTACCACAAAGGTCGTACCTCTGGTGTAGACGCTGTTGACGCTGATTTCGCCCCCCATCAGCTCTACCAGCTGGTGGACGATGCTCAGCCCCAGGCCGGTGCCCTCAATGTGGCGGTTCTTTTCCTCATCCACCCGCTTAAAGGCGTTGAAGATATAGGGGATGTTCTCCTTTTTCACCCCCTGGCCGCTGTCCTCCACCGTGTACCAAACCCGCACCCGGTTCACTCCCCGGCGCTCACACCGGATGGAGAGCTTCACAAAGCCCTCCCGCGTATATTTAACTGCATTGTTCAGCAGGTTTATCAGGATTTGCTTGATGCGCACCTCGTCGCCAAACAGCATACTGGGGATGGAGGGGTCCACATGGAGCCGGAATTCCAGCCCCTTCTCCTGGGCCTTTATCCAAATCATATTGACGATTTCGGAAAAAAGCTCCCCCGTCTCGTAAGAGACATTTACAATCTCCATCTTGCCGGACTTTATCTTGGAAAGGTCCAAGATGTCGTTGACCAGGGTGAGGAGCATCTTGCTGGCGCCCTGGATGTTCCGGGCGTTTTCAGCTACCTCCTCTGAGATATCCCCCCGCAGGATGATTTCGTTGAGGCCGATGATGGTATTGATGGGGGTGCGGATCTCATGGCTCATGCTGGAGAAGAAGTTGTTTTCCGCCTTATTCAGCTCCTCAATTTCCTTCTTCTGCTGCTGGGTAATTTCGTTTTCCGCATTATAGAGCCGGTTGAGGAACAGAAGCAGAACACTGGAGAGGAGGCCCACCATCACCACAGAGATGACGGAATCGAAGAAGGAATGGTTCAATGTGTGCTGTGCCACATCCCCCAGGGCATGGAAAGCGATATAATAGCAGGCAACGATTTCTGCCACCGTCAGGAGGAAAAACACCACTCTGCGGCGCCCCTCTAAGGTAAGGCTGATATAGACGAAGCAGATAACCCCCCACTCCGGCACCCCGCTGTAGAATCCACCCGCTGAAAAAAAGCTGAGGGGGAAAAGCAGCAGCAAAAGCAGCACGATGGCGGTGGCCCCAACATTGATGCACTCCTTGCGGATACTGAGCTTTACAATGACAGCAATAGCCGCTAGGCTTACAGCCAGAATCAAAAGATTGGTAACGCTTCTGCCCATAGGCAGAATGAAAAACAACGCAATCATGCAGATGCCTGTTACCACCCGGAACATCCGCTCCCGCAGGGCGATACGATGGTCGAAGATGAGCTCCAGCCATTTCTTTATCATGGAATGTATTCTCCTTTCAGAAGGATAGGCCGGGGAGCTCTAAAGCCCGGCGATTTTGTTGCAGACTTCCTGGTAGAGACGCAGCAGACCGGGGTGATGCTTTTTGATATATTCCACATCCCCGTTCTTCCCCGCCTGCTCCAATGCCTTGGCGTGCTCGGACAGCTGCTCCGCGCCGATGGTCAGGGAGGTGCTCTTCAGGGCGTGGACCTTGGTGGCATAGTCCTTCCAGTTGGCAGCCTCGTACAGGGCGGCGATTTCCTCCATTTTTTCCTTCCCCTGGGCGTAGAAAATCTGGAGCATCTCCAGGTAGAAGTCCTCTTCGCCGCAGCAGTAATCCAGCCCTTTGTCTACGTTTATCCCCGCCTGTACCAGCTGGGCGTAGGGGAGGGCCGTGCTTCCCGCTGGCGCCTCTGTTTCCTCCGGGGCAGAGGATTCCACCTTTTCTTCCGGCGGCTCCTTCTCCTGGAGGGAGCCAGCTGGAACCGCCTCTTCCTCCGGGAATTCCTTTTCCGACGGTCCCCCTATGTACCGGATGCAGTGGGGCGGCAGGATTTTGTGCAGAACCCGCTCCAGCACGGTCCGCTCGATGGGCTTGGGGATAAACTCGGTGAACCCCTCGCTGCGGAACATCTCGCGGGCTCCGCTGATGGTGTTGGCTGTCAGGGCAATCACCGGCAGGTCCTGATAAACCCCTCCCCGCATCTCCCGGATGCGCCGCAGGGTCTCCACCCCATCGAAGCCAGGCATCATGTGGTCCAGGAAGATGATGTCGTAGCGGTTGCTGACACACAGCTCCAGCGCCTCTTTGCCGCTAAGACAGATATCCACCTGAATACCGTAGCTGCCAAGGACACCCTTTGCAACCACCAGATTCATTTCCTCATCATCTACCACCAGCACTCGGACCCCTTCGCAGGTGAAGGGCCGATCCCCTACCGCCTGGGCCTCCTTGAAACCGTTCTCCTCCACCTCGCCGTTAAAGAGATTCACCACCGAAATGGCGGAGAAGGGCTTGCGGATCACCAACAGACGGCTGTTGCGGTCCAGCACGTAGTCCTTCTCCGCAATAATCACCACCCGGAGCTTGTTGGTCAGCTCCTCGTAGTAGCAGCGGTTCTCCTCGTACTCCGCCTGGGCAATGACTATATGGGTCAGGGGATGGCTGCGCTGCAATTTCAGCAGTCCTTCAAAGTTGTGGGCCTGGTACCCTTCAATACCCAGCCCCTCCACCAGGTGGACAATCAGCTTATCGTAGAAGCGCCGCACCTCATCGCTGTTGTATTTTTCCGGCCGGAAGTAACAGGCAACGCAAAGCTCATCGGCGTGGGCCAGGGAGAGGCTGGGGGAATCGTCCGCCACCCCCTGGGGGATGGAGATATGGGCCTGCAGCCCCTGCTGGCCCAAACTTTCAAAGTGGATAAAGCCGCCCATAGCGTGGAGTAGTCCCCGAACGATGGGAATTCCCAGCCCCAGGCCCCCGGCAAAGCGGCTGCTGCCGCTGTCCGCCTGGTAAAAGTCATCGTACATCTGGGTCAGCTGGGCGGCGGTCATGCCAATACCGGTATCTATGATATCGATGAGCAGGTTGACCCCATAGATTTCCTGACGGTAGCCGATGCTGACGCTGATGCCGCCTTCCTCTGTAAATTTGATGGAATTTTCCAGCAGGGCCTTCATTACGTGGGTGATTTTCTCCGCATCCCCCACCAGCACTGCCGGCACATCAGGGTCGATATCAAACACCAGCTCCAGCTGGTGTTTCGCGCTCTGTATTGCGGTGGTGGTCACCACATCCATCAGCACCGAGGTAATCATATACTCCTCTTGGGCCGGCGTAAGGGATCCCTCCGCGATCTCGGTATAATCCAGGATATTACTGATGTGGTTGGAGAGCCGCTTCCCCGCCAGCTGGATAGACTTGATATCCTCCCGAATCTCTGGGGGGATATCCTTTTCCAAGATAATCTCACTGATACCCATTACCATATTGATGGGGGTACGGAATTCGTGGGAAACATTGGAGAGGAGTACCACATTCTCCCGCCCCGACGTTTCCAGCTGCTCCAGCACACGGGTATACCGCTGCTGTTCCGCCAGCCTGCGGTCGACACGGTATCTTGCAACACCCACACTGCCAAAGACCACCACACCGCCCAGCACCAGGCGCATCACCTCCTGGGCCTGCATATCGGGGACAACGGTGTGCAGGATGAGGCAGTGGTAGAGGAGCACGGTGACATACAAAGCGGCCGTTATATACAACAGCCGCTTCCGGTCCAGCATGGAAAAAACAAAAACGATGATGCAGGCCACTGCCGGGACATCGAACAGGCTGGCGCTGTGCGCCCCAAAGAACAGGAACTCCACCAGCATCAGTCCGGTGCTAAGGTTCTCATACAGCTTGGCCTGGTCGCTCCTGCTGATATGAAGAACCCAGACCCCTACACAGCCGGCCGCCACCAGGGGGACCATCCAAGGCTCCCAAGACATAACAATAATCGTCAGAATAAGGATGATGCTGAAGACGGTGTTCACCACAGCCAAAAGCAGATGTTTGCTGGTCTGCTTATCCGCTTTCATTTTCCCTCAAACTCCTTTGCAACCCGTTTCAGCAGCTCCTGGGGGAGGAAGGGCTTTTTCAAATAGTTCACGGCTCCCAGCTTGATAGCACTCATCACATCGTCTTTGTCGCCAGAGGCGGTCAAAAAAATCACCGGGATTTTTACAGAAAATTTCTGCATCCGCTCAAAGGTTTCAATGCCGTTCATCCCCGGCATCTCAATATCCGAAAAGCAAAGCCCATACTGCCTGCCTTTCTCCATCCCTTCCAGGAAGCCCCCCGGGTTTAAATATAAATCTACCGATACCTGGCCCCTGAAAGACGGCTCCCTAAGGATATATCCTTTCAGCATGGCGGCGTATGCGGCATTGTCTTCTATCACTGCTATGGACAACATACCTTTTCTTTCCCTTAATTAGTGCGATATTTCTCTTATTTTTAATTTTACCATAACTATAGGGATATTTCTCCACAAAAAGCAGGTTGAAACTTTGTTTAGTTTGTACAAATCTATTTCCGTTTTCTCCGGGGGGATTATTTCCCATACCAAAACAGCTAAGGGCAGTCCTGGCCAAAATAATTGCCCTTTACTGTAACGCAAACAGTACTAATAAAAGGCTGTGGCAACATGGCCAGGCGGAATGTTAAAATTGCCAGCAGAAGAAATATAATTTACCCTTTCTCTCATAAAATGATATCAATGAAACCTTCCCCGGAAGGAGCGCCCCCATGAAAAAAATCCGATGCGCCCTGTACGACCGTGTAAGCACTGACATGCAGGTGAAAGACGGGCTCTCTTTAGATGCCCAGCGGGATGCCCTTACAGGCTATGCCATATCCCATGGCTACGAGATCGTGGGCTGTTACACTGACGAAGGCATCACCGCCCGGAAAAACATGCACAGCCGCCGGGAGCTTTCCCGCCTGTTAAAGGACGTGGAGGCTGGCCGGATCGACCTGATCCTGGTCACCAAGCTTGACCGGTGGTTCCGCAATATCAGGGACTACCACAACACCCAGGCGATCTTAGAAGCCCACAACTGCAACTGGAAGACCATTTTCGAGCAGTATGACACCAGCACCTCCAACGGGCGGTTTGCCATCAATATCATTGTATGTTATCTGATCGCATTCAGCGTGGCGCAGCCGCTTATGGAGAAGGTCCTGGCGGCGCAGCCCAGAGTGATCGTGGATAATGTGGCCATGTTCCTGGGGATGTGCATGTTTATCGTGATGAATTTCTTTGGACAGAAGATATTTGTATTCAGGAAGATAAGGCATGGACGGGCATAGAGGATGCGGTTTATACTCTTTCATTATTTCTTCCGTCGCCATTACAGCGGATCAGGTGTGAATGCGGTCAGGGAAGGAGCGGCAGCGGTACATGAAGAGATTGGCAGAACAAAAATGGGTTTTGTGGATAACGAAATACTGGTTTCTTTTTCCGGTCGCAGGTTTTCTGCTCCTGACGGCCGGGGTGTTCTTCGGATACGGGGAGAAAAGTTACATTGCGGTGCATGACAATATGGATCTGTTTCTGGCCCAGTTTCAGATGCTGAAAAATACCAACAGCTTTCTGGCCCATGGGGTGGAGATCCCGTTTCTGGGCGGGATCAGCAGGGATAATCTGCCTTCCGAGATGTCGTTGTATACGGTGCTGTATATGTTTTTTCCTACGTATACGGCGTATGTGCTCGGTATTTTGGGCAAAATACTGCTGGGGATGTTTTCTTTCCGCCTGTTGGCGGGTGAACTTTTTGCTGATAAGTATGTCATATACAGGCCGGTCATATATATGACGGGATTTGTATATGGGATTGTGTGGTTTTTTCCGGCCTTTGGATTTGCGTTCGCATCTATTCCGCTCTGTGTCTATTTGCTGATCAAGGTCTATAGAGACGGCGGGAAAAGGTGGTATCTGGCGCTGTTTGTGTATCCGCTTGTGTCCTATTTTTCCTACCACGGGCTTTTTATTCTGGGATATCTGGTCATTGCCATCGTGTGGTTGTCGGTACGGGACAGGAAGCCGGCCTGGCGGCTTATGGCGGCGCTTGTGGTGCTGGCGGCCGGCTATGTGGGATGCGAGTACCGGCTGTTCGGGCAGATGCTTCTTGGCGGGGAGGAGACGATCCGTTCCAGCATTGTCAACGCGGATCTGTCCTTTGCACAGATCCTGCAGGAGATCGGGACGGTCTGGAAGGATGGGATCTTTCATGCGGACGGGGTACACGCAAAAGTGGTACTGCCTGTCTGTGTGATATATTTTCTGCTTTTAAACGGCAGGTATCTGTATCAAAGACAGTGGAAGAAGATATTTCACGATCCCTTTAATTTTGTGATGGCCTTTCTTTTGTTTAACAGTGTGGTTTACGGGTTGTATGATTGCGGGTCGCTGCGCAGGCTGGTGGAGGCGCTTGTGCCGCCGCTTGAGGGATGGCAGTTTAACAGGACGATCTTTTTCAATCCTTTTCTCTGGTACGGAGCACTGTTTCTTGTACTGATCAGGCTCTATGACAGGGGAATCTGGACGATGTGGCTTGCAAACGGCATTGTCTGCGCCGCAGCGCTGGCGGTCATCTTGACGCCGAACAGATATAACGATCTGTATTTTACATGTTATAACAGGGCCTATGAGCATTTCCACGGGACGGAAGTGGACGAACTGGATTATGAGCAATTCTACGCGCAGGCGCTTTTTGAGGAGATCAAGGAAGCGATCGATTATCAGGGGGAGTGGTCGGCGGCTTACGGCCTTCATCCTGCAGTGCTTGAATATAACGGGATCGCCACGCTGGACGGTTATCTGGGATTTTACAGCCAGCAGTACAAGGAGGATTTCCGCAGGATCATCGCGCCGGCGCTGGAGCGGGTGGAGCAGACGCGGATCTACTACGACGACTGGGGCGCCAGAGCTTATCTGTATTCAGGAACGGATTTAAGCATTGTCCAGGCGACGAAGACGGTGTATGCGACGGACAATGATATTTATATAGATGTGGATGCATTCCGGGAACTGGGCGGAACTTATATCTTTTCCCGGCTGGAGCTGACCAATGCTGCGGAAGCGGGACTGGTGCCGGTGGACAGCTTCACGGCCCGGGATGGGAGCTGTACGGTTTATGTGTACAGGGCGCATAAGTAAGAAAGCGGGAAATAAACATGGAAGTGTATATCTGCATTAAAAATTTCGGCAAGATCAAAGAAGCAAGAGTGAATATCAGTCATTTTACTGTATTTGTGGGTAACAATAACAGTGGAAAAACACAACTGATGGAGTTGATATATGCTATTGTAAAGCATGTGTCGGCACTTGGGCCGGACATTGTGACTCCTCAGATCGGTGATATTGATGCTTTTTCAATAGGCGATCAGGAGATCAGACATTTAAACGAATGGGTAAATGAATATTTGTCACGACATATACAGAAGATCATTGAAGATACATTTAATGCGCCTATACCGATCGATGAGGTATCAGTAGAATTTCTGGGAAATGAAAGCAGCTATGAAATATACTTCCTTACAGATAAAACAATAGAATATCTGTTGGTAAAAGGCCTGATCAACCAGGAAGAGTTAATGGAAATGCTTTTGAATAAGGAAAGGTATTATAATGCACTGGTCTTAAAGAAAACTGCTCAGAATGTGGAGAACTTTAAGTCGAGTACAGGATTTTCTAACAGTATTCCGATTGAAACTGCGAGGAAAATAGAAACAGGCGCTATACTGTCAGGGATCATGGGGGGCGGTTCCCCGGTCTCATCAAATGTCTTGTTTCTCCCGGCATCGCGTATGGGTTTAATGCTGCTGTATAAACACTATTTTGGAAGTGCAGGCCGGGATAAAGAAGAAATGATCCGTGATAGAAATCAGAATTCAAAAGGTATTACAAAACCGGTATTAGATTTTCTGTCATTTCTATTAAAATACAGTTATACGGAACGTGTTGCAAAACAGAATGAGGCATTAACAGATTTTATATTTCAGCATCTGATCGACGGCAGGATCAGCGAAAAGGGCGAAGCGACTGTGTATACGCCGAATGATCAGAACAGGGAAATTCCTATTTTTGTGGCATCCTCTATGGTCAATGAAGTAGTGCCGGTAGTGAAAGCGCTGACAGACTCCGACAAGATAGATTTTATATTCTATGATGAGGTGGAGACCAGTATGCACCCGCTCAAACAGATTGAGATGGTAAAGCTGCTGAACCGCCTTAATAACAAAGGATTTCGGTTGATCGTCAGCACACATAGTGATACTATGGCGACCAAGATCAATAATCTGCTGTTGTTGTCTCATGGAGAACTCGATTTTGAGTCGGTCAAAGAAGAACTGGAAAAAAACAAAATCCTGATAGAACAGGATGATCTGCTGAGCTCTGCCGATATACACGTGTACCAGTTTGTGAATGACATGCAGGGAAAAAGCATTGTAGAAGAATTGGAATTTAAAAAGGTTCCATGTACGGGATATGATTTCAGTCTGTTCAATGACAGTACGATGAATTTGTTTGAAGAAGCGAAGATAGCCATGAGGATAGATGATGAAAATTAAAGGAGATACGATCAAGGATAACAAAAGGCTGCTTTCAGGCCGCTTATACAGGATTGATATAAGCAGGACGATTGTTTTTGAAGAGAAGGACACGGATGATGTGGTTCATATCAATTTTCATATTAACGACGGTCAGTACGGAATCTATGGAAACGAATACAAACCTTCCTTTGTAGAGGATCATGGCAGTAAAAGGGCGGATATCCTGGCACTGGTCATAGACGATAAACACAGGCGGTACAGCTCCTGGGTGTTTGATGTCAAAAAGACGATAGGCGGGGAAGATGTCATATGTCATCTGGTAGAACAACTGATCGAATCGGTAAAACATAAAAAAGCGATCACAACCTATCTGGAAGAGTATGAGGAAGAAGCGCACGTAGGATATATCACCAGATGCCTGCAGCATGATAGAATTCAGGAGACGATTCTGAGAAAGCGCTCTTATCTGGAAAAGGAGAAAGAGAATGCAAAGCGTATGCCGAGGCTGATCGGGTTGGACGTCCGCCGGAGACTATTAAGGGAAGAGGCCAGACTTAAGGTGCTTACAGCATTCCAAAATGATCGCATGGAAATTGGAAAAGATATAGTTGAGATTGAAAAGCATATTTCGGAAGAATCGGATGGCAGATTTTTGTATTATTTAAATGCCGTCTGTTTGTAATATTTATGCATGAGCTGACGGTATGGAATAAAGAGGAAAAAGGCGCAGAAGAAGTCGCGCGGAAACGGAGTAAATTATGTCAATAAGAGTACACAATTTTGCAGGCGTGTTGGGGTGGAATGCCAGAAAGTATCTGCCCAGATTATCCAGTGAAAGCTATCTGAAGCTGCAGTTTGTGGCGAGAAGGCGGCAGCAGAAGAAATATATCGACTATTTCTACAGCCAGAAGGAGACGCCGCATCCGGTGGTGGTCAACCTGGAGACGGTGAACCGCTGCAACAGTACGTGCGAGTTCTGTACCGCCAATATCAACGCGGAGAAGCGCCCCTATATGAAGATTGATGAGAATCTGTATTATTCCATTATCGACCAGCTGCGCGACTGGGGTTACAAAGGGCATCTGACGCTGTACGGCAACAATGAACCGTGGCTGGACAAGCGTATTGTGGAATTTCACAAATATGCCAGAAAGCAGCTGCCGGAGGCCTTTATCTTCATGTCCACCAACGGGCTTTTGCTGGATGTGGATAAGGTAAAAGCGATCGTGCCATATCTGGATCAGCTGATCATCAACAACTACTGCCTGAACATGAAGATGCATGACAATGTTCAGGTCATCTATGAATATGTAAAAGCGCATCCGCAGGAGTTCAAAGGGGTGGATATCCTGATCCAGATCCGGTATCTGAAAGAGGTGTTGACGAACCGGGCCGGCAGCGCGCCGAACAAGCAGTCCAAAGGGAAGGTGATCAAGGAAACGTGCCTGATGCCTTATACAGATATGTGGATCATGCCAAACGGCAAGATGGGTATCTGCTGCTGCGATAATTTCGAGACGACGGAGTTGGCGGATCTGAATAAGGTTTCCCTGCAGGAAGGGTGGAACAGCGCCAAATACCGGGAACTGCGGGATGCGGTGAAGGACGGGCGGCAGAACTATCCGTTCTGTAAATACTGCGACTTTATAGACGCCGGACTGCGTATGGATGCGGTGAACGATGTGTTGAAACATCATGATAAGATGCATGGGGCGCGTCAGTCCATGTTTCGGAAATGAGATTTCGGATGACAAACCGGATGGGGAAATCGTATGTTATAGTTAACGACATTAGAAATTTTGTTTACTATAATCATAGAAGGGATGTATGATCGGATGAAAGGAAGAAAGTGGACAGGGGCGGCATTGTGTGTTGTGCTGGTGTTGCTGACGGCCTGCGGCGTTGCCGGACAGACAGTCGAAAATGACGCTGCGGATATGGCTATGGAAACCGGAGATTCTAATGAAACGGAGGAAACGGCCGAAACCGGGCCGGTTGACAGCGACGTGAACAGGACAGAGAGCACAGGTGCTGCCGACAGTAGCGGCCAGACGGGAGTGGCGGGTGGTCAGCCGGGTGACGGTACGGGGCAATCGGAGACGGACGCTGTGGCTGACGGAGAAGAACAGACAGCGGAAGAAAGTGCGGATGCAGCGGCCGGAGCCCCGGAGGAACCAGAGACAGGGATGAAGCTTTCGATTTTGGGAGACAGTATCTCCACTTTCAAAGGATGGATTCCGGAAGGAAACCTTGTTTTCTACCCGGAAAATGGCGCGGTGAAGGACGTAGCGCAGACCTGGTGGAAGATCGTGCTGGATGAGTTGGGGCTTACGCTGTGTGCGAATGGTTCCAGTTCCGGCAGTGCAAGTTTCGGATATTCGCAGGAGGCAGATCCGATGTATGGCTGCAGCGATTACAGGATTTCCCAGCTGGCGGGAGCAGACGGGGAGGCACCGGATATCATCATCGTCTATATGGGAACCAATGATGTGCTGATGAGCGCAGCGATCGGGGATAATGACGGACTGCAGGCTGTCGGGGAAGGATTGGTGGGGAGTTTAAGCGACGGCTATACCATGATCCTGGATAAGATAAAAAGGCAGTATCCGCAGGCGCAGGTCTATTGCTGTACGCTGTTGCCGATGGGAGACTGGGGGACTACAGAAGCGCAGCCATTCGTCCCGTTTGTCAATGGACAGAATGTAACATCGGAGGCGTATTCTGAGCGGATCCGTCTGATCGCCGGGAACAGAGGTCTGCCGATCATAGATTTGGAAAAGTGTGGCATCACCATAGATAATATGGTGGAAATGACCGCAGACGGTGTCCACCCTACAGCGGAGGGGATGCGCCTGATCGCCGATGCGGTCAAGAAGTGTCTGACAGAATAAACAGGATAATCAGGATAAACAGGATACAACCGGAGCTGCTCCGGCGTATTTTGGAAAGAACTTTGTGAAAAAAGTAATCTTTTCGGGATACGCCGGAGTTTTTTATTAAGGAATCTTTCTTAAGGAAACTCTGTTAAGGAAACAGAAAGGCTTTTTAAGAATATCTTAATAAAAACTTGAAGAAAACCGGAAGTTTTTATCGTTATGATAGATATAGTAAACGAAAGTTCTCATGTCGCTAACTATAGAAAGAAAAACAGTGAAAGTTTACGATGCAAAGATGAATACAATACTATGGAGGTAAGCTATGAAGTACATAACATTTACGGTTCCCTGTTACAATTCACAGGATTATATGGAGAGGTGCATCGATTCTCTGCTCCCCGGCGGAGAGGACGTGGAGATCATTATTGTAAATGACGGTTCCACAGATGCCACGGCACAGATCGCAGACGATTATGCGGCGCGGTATCCGGGTATCGTCAGGGCGGTCCACAAGAAGAACGGCGGCCATGGGTCCGGCGTCAACAAGGGGCTGGAGCTGGCGACAGGGGCCTATTTTAAGGTGGTGGATTCGGATGACTGGCTGGATGAGACGGCATATGCCAGACTGCTTGCGAGGATCAGGGGATTTTGTGTGAGAAAAGAAACCCGTCTGATCAGTGAGGTGCCGGATCTGTTTGTATGCAATTATATTTACGACCATCTGGAAGAAGGAACGAGCCGTGTCATGAAGTACGGCAATGTTTTCCCGACAGAGGAAATGTGTGACTGGAACGATATCGGAAGATTTCATGCATCGCAGTATCTGATCATGCATGCGCTGGTCTTCCGGACAGAGGTGCTGCGCCGCAGCGGGGTGGTTTTGCCGGAACACACTTTTTACGTGGACAATATTTTTGCTTATCAGCCGCTGCCGTTCGTTGGGCATATTTTTTATATGAACATCGACCTGTATCATTACTACATCGGCAGGGAAGACCAGTCCGTCAATGAAAAGGTGCTAATGAGCCGGATCGACCAGCAGATCCTGGTGACGGAGATCGTTTCCAAGTGTGTTGATCTGAATGAAGTGAGAGAGATCTATCCGAAACTGGCGGAATATATGTGCCGGAATATCTCGATCATGATGGCGATCTCTTCGATCCATCTGCTTCTGATCGATTCCCGGGAGGCCTACAGTAAGCGCAGACAGCTCTGGAAGGGCATTAAGGAAGAGAACAGCAGGCTGTATTTCCGCTTGAAATATACGACGCTGAGCGGACTTACCTACCTGCCGGGCAAAGTGGGCGGCATGCTGACGAAGAGCGGCTATCGGGCGGCAAGGAAGATTTATCAATTCCAATAAAGGAACATGTTCGGAAGAATGCCAAAAGCAGGCATTCTTCCCGGGCTGAGAAGGAGCGGGAGGAAGGCCGGGAGACAAGAGGTGAATGAGGTAAGGGTATGGAACATATTTATATTGCGATGGTGGATACGCCGGGGATTTTTGCGGCGGTGATACGGGGATTCTTGAAGCAGAGATATATTCATGTGGTGATCGGGCTGGATGCCGAACTGCAGGAGGCGTACAGTTTCGGGCGGCGCAATCCGCGTATTCCGTTTTTTGCGGGATTCGAGAGGGAGGATAAGGAGAAGATCCTGCGGGCTTTTCCGACGGCGGCGTACAGGGTCTGCGAGTTGGCGTGCAGCAGGGAGCAGAAGGAGGAGATCCGGGAGAGGCTGCGGCAGGATTATAAGAAGAGACTGCGGTATCATTATGCGGTGCCGGGCCTGCCGTTCATTGCGCTCGGGCGCCCCTTTTATCTGAAAAATCAATATACCTGTTCTTCTTATATCGCGCGGCTTCTGGAGGAGCATCAGATCCGGATTTCGGAAAAGCATTTTTCGCTGGTGACGCCGAAGGACTTTTATCTGTATCCGTATCAAAGAGTGGTCTTTGAGGGAAGTCTGGCCGGCTTTATGGGTGCCGGCGCAGTCGCGGCAGCAGGTGCGGAGGCTGCGTCCGGAACGTGGAAGGACAAAGGCAGGGAGAGAAGGATGCCAAAACCATACGGGACGGGAGCGTCGGAAAGGGTGGTGGCATATGGAAGTTAGCCGGAATCGGATAAAAGGGATTGCCATAAACCGGAAAAGAGTCCTGGAGGGGGCTTTTTTCCTGCTCGTGATGGTGTTGTCCTTCTATACGATCTTTCATGGACAGGATATGGAGAAGATCCGCCACGCGCTGGGCAGGCTGTCGCCGCTTTCTCTGTGCGCGGCCATGGCTGTGGCGCTGTTTTTTGTCAGTGCGGAGGGGATCATGATCTATTATCTGTTGCGTTCTCTGAACGGGCGCAGCAGTCTTGGCAGGTGCATCTGCTATTCCTTCATCGGGTTTTTCTACTCGGGCATCACGCCTTCTGCTACGGGCGGACAGCCGATGCAGCTCTATTATATGAGCAGGGATGACAACCGCCTGTCGGAATCCTCGGTGGTGCTGATGACGGTAGCGCTGATCTATAAGCTGGTGCTGGTGTTGATCGGCATAGCGGCGCTGGTATTCTGGCAGAAACCGCTGCGGGTCTATCTGGAGGAATATTTTCCGCTCTTTTTGCTGGGGCTGGCACTGAATACGCTGCTGGTAGCCATTCTGCTGGCGGTGATGCTGGCGCCGGCGACCATGAAAAGAATTATTTCCGGAATCGAAGGACTGCTTGTGCGCATGAGGATTTTGCCGGAGTCCGGGACAAGACAGGAGAAGACAGCGCAGTTTATAGACGGTTACCAGGGGGCGGTGCGTTTTCTGCTGGCGCATAAGGGCAAAGTGCTTGCAGTATGCCTTTTTACGTTTGTACAGCGGGCCAGCGTTTTTGTACTGACCTGGATCATCTATCTCGGTTTTTCGCTGGAGGGAAAGGACGGGCTGACGATCATGCTGCTGCAGGCATCCGTCTACATTGCCGTGGACATGCTGCCGGTGCCGGGCGCGCAGGGAATCACGGAAGTTATGTACAGAGGGGTGTTTGGCGGGATCTTTACGGGGGAATATCTGATGCCGTCGCTGTATGTGACGCGGGGGATCAATTTCTATTTTGTGCTGGTGGTCAGTCTGGCGGTGGTGGTGCTGAACCACCTGTATGTGCGTCGCAGAAAAGGCGGCGGGCTTTACACAGATCGCCCTTTTTGATATAATAAAGCCACCGTAAGCATGGCACATAGAAAGTGGGTGATCATATGCCGAACAGTGCGGAGACAATCGAGAATCTGGCACGGAAACTTGAACGGGTACGAATTTTGAACGATCTGAGAGAGTGCAGGACGCTTGAAGATTACCAGGAATTGACAAAGAAGTATGAACTGTTGTGCAAAAATGATAAGGAATGAGAAAATACCTTCCGCGGGAAAGCCGAAGTCCTGGATTTCCCGCGGAAGGTATTTTTAAAGTTGTTTTAAGGGCAGCCGGTTCAGGACTTCGCCTCGTGGTAAACCTTCTCCGTGTTGACGTTCCATATATTATCTTTGGACTTGACGCCGTTTACGATGTTCTTCACGGTCTCGAAGGAGGTGACCATGGAGTGGTCGATGTTGTTGTAGCGGTGCTGTCCGTTGCGTCCGACACAGTAGAGGTTGTCGATGGTCTTTAAGTAATCCACAAGGGTGTCGATGTCCTTGTAGGTGTCGAAATAGGCCGGATAAGCCTTCTTGACACGCTCTACGTGGGAATCCATCACATCGGCCGGCGAGTCGATCAGGCCCATGCGGACGATCTCGTCCACGGCAAACCGGGTGAAATCTTCATCCGGCATATTCCAGTACTTATCGCCCTCGAAACAGAAGTATTCCAGACCGATCCAGACGGTGTGTTCCAGATCCCGGATCATATAGGGGGACCAGTTGTTGTAGATCTGGAAACGTCCCAGCATGACATCGCGGTCATGCACATAGACCCAGCAGTCAGGAACGATATTGCCGATGGTCTTTAGTTTCGTTTTATTTTTCAGGTTCAGCTTCGGCAGCAGGAGGCCGACGGTCATATAATCACGGTAGGGCAGGCCGGCGGCAATTCTGGCCGGTTCTGCGGGCACGTCGTTCATGCCGCCCACCAGATCCTTGACGGGCATGGAGGAGATGAAGATATCGCCTTCCACAGTGATCTCACGGCCGTCTCTGCGGTAGGTCAGGGCAGTGATATGGTCATTGGCATCTTTGTGCAGTCCGGTCACGAGACAGCCGGTGAGGATCGTGCCGCCCATCTTCCGGATCTCATCCGCAGTCACGTCCCACAGCTGCCCGGGCCCCAGCTTCGGATAACTGAATTCCTCGATCAGGGACGTCTCCACCGCCCGGTTCCTGTGGCCGGGTATCATCTTGGAGAAGATATCCTTTACGATGGCAGCGATCGACAGACCCTTGGCGCGCTGGGCGCCCCAGTCCGGCGCGATCTCGCGGGGATGGCGTCCCCAGAGATTCTCGGTGTAGTATTCAAAAAACATGGAATACAGTTTGCGGCCGAAGCGGTTGATATAGAAATCTTCCAGAGAATCTTCCCTGCGCTTGTGGATCACGGAAGCCAGATAACTGCAGCCCGCCTGGATCGTATTGACAAATCCCATATTGATAAAGGTTTCCGGCTTAAAGGATATGGGATAATCAAAAAATTTCTGTTTAAAATAAATACGGGAAACCCGGTGGCGCCGCAGCATCACCCGGTCTTCCTTCTCCGGGTCCGGGCCGCCGGGGGTAAGCGTCATCTCGCGGTGCAGTACGATATCGTCATAAGTCGGCGCACCCTGCAGGGGGAGCATGTTGTTCCACCATGCATTTACTTCGGGCACTTTGGAGAAAAAGCGGTGGCCGCCCATATCCATGCGGTTGCCCTTATAGTTGACGGTCTTGGAGATACCGCCCATGGACTCACTCTCTTCCAGGACGGTAACCTCGTGATCGCTGCTTTGTTTTAATAATTCGTAAGCGGCTGTCAGTCCTGCGGGACCGGCGCCAATGACGTACACTTTTTTCATGGAATACCTCACATTGTATGAAAAATTTCCGGCCGGTGCAGAAAATACGCAGACCTGGAAAAATTATTATTTAAGTTTACCATATTCAGGAATGATTGTACAGCGACACCTTGCCCCGTTTCCTGTGAAATGATATACTGGTATAGCTTAAGAGCATTTTTGCGGGTTATACCAGGGTGCAGTACAACGTGTAAGTGAATGGAGAGTTGGCAGATGATTCAGATAGCAGGTATCCTTTTTTGGCTTGTCATCATACCGTTTTGTATCGGGCTCATTCCGGCCGGTTTCATGCCGGAAGATAAGAGGAAGCCGGGCATTGTCCTTCTGGCGGGCTATTTTACCATGTGGGCGGTGTTCGGGCTGGTGACGATTCCGGTGGTAGTATTTGTAAGATACGATAATTTTATTTTGGCTTCCCGCTGCTTTATGGCCCTTGCCATTTTGGGCGCGGCCGCAGGCGTGTGGCTTACGTACCGCCGCAGGCGTTTCGGCAGGCTGCGGGAGTGGATGTCCTTTGCGGACTGTATCAGGGAAATGTCTGTGGCGGAGCGGATCGAATGGCTGCTGTTTTTGCTGCTGCTGGGATTTCAGCTGTATAAGGCGGTGGCTTATGCTTCTTTCGACGGGGACGATGCCTATTATGTGGCGGCGTCGCTGATCGCGCAGCAGGCGGACACCATGTACACGATCCTGCCTTTGACGGGGCGGCATACGGGACTGGATATCCGGCACGCGCTGGCGGTCTTCCCTATGTGGATCGCTTTTGTGGCACAGAAAAGCCATATCCATGCCACGATCCTGTCCCATACCATTATACCGCTGGTACTGATTCCCCTTACTTATCTTGTATATTATGAAATAGGCAGGCTCCTCTTTGGCAGGCCGGACAGGCAGGCGAAGGCGGAAGGAAGCGGTGAGAATCTGTCGCTTTTTATGATATTGATGGCGGTGTTTCAGATATTCGGCAATGTGTCGATCTATACGAACGAAACCTTTTTCCTGACCAGGACCTGGCAGGGCAAGGCCGTGGCGGGCAGTCTGGTGATCCCTGCGCTGCTGTGGCTGTTTCTGTTGTTATACAGCGGCCGGAAGAAGGGGGCTGCGGCAGAGCGCGCAGGGATTTGGCTGCTGCTTGTCTGCGTCAATATCACGGCCGGCATCTGCAGTTCGATCGCCGTCTTTCTGGTGTCCATTCTGATGGCTGTGGCGGCGTTTTGTCTGGCCATTGTGGAGCGGGATTATAAAGTGCTGTTCAAAATGGGAGCGGCATGTATCCCGAACGCGTTCTATGTACTGACCTATCTGATCGTCGGATACGGTTATCTATTCAAACAGTAGCGGGAGACTGGCAGCGGTTTCCTATAAAGAAAGGGTAGAGAAAAGCATCTATGTGGGGCATTTTTTTAGAGAGTGTTGTGATTTTTAAAAATTATATGGGATTTCACCAGCACAGATATCTGGCGTTCCTCTATCTGGGGATTCTGCTGTATCTGTGGTTTGCGGAGAAGGACAGGCACCGGCGGGCGGTATTTGTCTATGCGCCGACATTGCTTTTGGTGATGTTTTTCTGTCCGCTGTTCCGTAAGCTGTTTGTGCGGCTGCTGGACGATTCCGAGACTTACTACAGGCTGCTGTGGCTGCTGCAGATGAGTCTGGTCAGCGCCTACGGCGTGATCAGGCTGTGCGCCGCTCACCGCAGGATCGGGACGGCGCTTGCTTGCCTGCTGATCCTGTTTGGCGGCGACTATGTGTATGACAGCGAACATATTTCGAAGGCGGAGAATGCCTACCATCTTCCGCAGGAGACGGTGGATATCGCAGAGATGATCGAGCCGCAGGAAGGGCGGATCACGGTGCTTGTGCCGGCAGACCTGATCTATTATATCCGGCAGTACAGCTCGAACATCGAACTGCCTTACGGGCGGGAGATGCTGATCTCGAGATGGGCCTACCATCATCCCATGTATGAGGCGATGGAAGAGGCGGAGGTGATCGAGACGGAGACTTTCGTGGAGCTGGCACGGGAATATCCCTGCGCCTACATCATCCTGAAAGAGGACAGGGAGACGACGGAGCCGCTGACGGCATACGGCTATGAAGTGTACGGGCAGGTAGACGAGTTTGTGATCTATCGGGATTTGGAGACCGGTATGGAGTGAAGCGATGTTATTTAATTCCTATATTTTTGTATTTTTGTTTTTCCCCATATGTCTGGCCGGTTATTATGGTCTGCTGCACCTGCAGAAAAAGGAGGCTGCCGGGATTTTTCTGACAGCTATGTCATTTTGGTTCTACGGCTATTTCAATGTTTCCTATCTGCTGATCATGGTCTGCAGCATCGCGGGGAATTACCTGTTTCACAGGCTTTTGTCGCGCAGGCAGTCAAAAGCGCTGGTGACAGCGGCAGTGGCGGCCAACTTGGGCGTGCTGTTCTATTTCAAGTATTTCGATTTTTTCCTGTCTACCGTCAATACGGTGTTTGGCACGTCGGCGGCGCTGCGGGGGATTCTGCTGCCGCTGGGGATCAGCTTTTTCACCTTCCAGCAGATTTCCTTTGTTGTGGACACGTACCAGGGAGAGGTGAAGGACTGTCCTTTCGTCGCATATGCGCTGTTTGTGTCCTTCTTTCCGCAGCTGATCGCGGGGCCGATCGTCAATCATTCCGAGATGCTGCCGCAGTTTCACAGTCTGGGGAAGAGACCGGTGCAGTGGGAGAAGATTGCCGGGGGTTTTGGCCTTTTTATCCTCGGGCTGGCGAAAAAGGTGCTGCTGGCGGACACTTTCGGGGCGGGCGTGGATTTCGGCTATGCCGGCCTGTCGGCGCTTGGCCGGGCGGATGCGGTAGTGGTCATTCTGAGCTATGCGCTGCAGCTGTATTTTGATTTCAGCGGATACTGCGACATGGCCAGGGGGATCGGCAGGATGCTTGGAATCGAGATCCCGGTCAACTTCGATTCGCCTTACAAGGCCGTTAACATCATTGATTTCTGGAAACGATGGCATATTACGCTGAACCGTTTTTTTACGAAATACGTGTATATTCCGCTGGGCGGCAACCGCAGAGGGCCGGCCAGAATGTACTTGAATCTGCTTGTCGTCTTCCTCTTAAGCGGTCTCTGGCACGGCGCCGGGTGGCAATATCTTGTGTGGGGCGCCATGCACGGCGTCCTCTATGTGGCGACCAGATTCTGGCAGAAATACAGGGCGGGCAGAGGCGGCATGCGGCGTGAAGCAAAACATAGATTTATGACGATCGTGTCACAAATATCGGTATTTCTGTATGTGGCAGTGGCGTGGGTGTATTTCCGGGCGGAGAGTGTTGCCCAGGCCAACCGGATGCTGATTACGGCGATTCGGGGGCCGGTGCAGAAGCTATCCATGGAGCTGGCGGACTGTTTCAGGCTGGACGAGTTCTGGTATGTGTTAAAGGTACTGCATCTGGACAATATGGCCTACAGCAGATATATCCTGATGTGGCTGCTGCTGGCGGCGGGGCTGTATCTGTCCATGGTCGGCAAAAATGCGGCCGGGCGGGTGGAGCGCCTGCGCTTCGGGGCCGGCTCCGCGGTGGTGCTTGCGGTTTTGACGCTCTGGTGTGTGCTGACTTTCTCCGAGGTGAGCACGTTCCTGTATTTCAACTTCTGATTTTGAGCGGATTTTTGAGAAAGGCTTTGTTGCGATGAATCGATACAAGAAATGGCTTCTTTCCATACTGGGCATCGTCCTTGCAGGCCTGGTGTCTGTGGGGGCGCTGGTAGTCTGGGTGGATCCTTTTTTTCAATATCATGAACCGCTGCCGGATTTTCCTTATCTGGTGGATAACCAGCTGAGCCAGAACCCGGGAATGGCGAAAAATATGGATTACGACAGTGTGATCCTGGGTTCTTCGATGACGGTGAATTTCAATACGAACTGGTTCGGAGAACTGCTGGGGCTTGATACGGTCAAGCTCAATTACAGCGGCGCCTATCCGAAGGATCAGTCCAATATCATGCAGATCATTTTTGACAGCGGCAACCAGGTGAAGACGGTCTTTCTGGGCGTGGATGTGATGACTTATACCGGCGGGGTGGAAGAGACGAAGTACCCCATACCGACTTACCTGTATGACAAAAATCTGCTGAACGATGTGCAGTATCTTTTCAATAAGGATGTGCTGCTGAATTACATTCTGCGGCCGCTGGCGGATCCGGATAAGACCGACCTCGCCACGGTCTATCAGAGCTGGTGGACGGATGAATATTATAATATCCAGTGGGTGATGCACAATTACGAACAGCCGGAAGCGGTGGAGACAGAGACGCCGGCGGATGCCTATCTGGAGAGCGTGGCCGCAAATCTGGAGGTGAACATCTGTCCGTATATTGAGCGCAATCCGGATACGGTCTTCTACATCTTCTTCCCGCCCTACAGTATTCTGTACTGGAACGATGTGTTAAGGGAGAATCATCTGGAGGCGACCATGGCGGAATATCAGTATATTGCGGATACGATGCTGGCCTATGAGAATGTGAGAGTCTTTTTCTTCCCCGATCAGGAAGCGATCGTGACGGATCTGAATAACTATGCGGATTACAGTCACTATCACAGGGATATCAACTATTATATGACAGAATGCTTTGCAAACGGGGAATGTGAAGTAAAAGACAGCGCTGATATGGCGCAGGCGCTTCGTGAGATGCGCGGTGTGATCGAGCGGTTTGATTTCGAAGAATTGTTTTCTGTGGAATATTGAGGGCAGACGCCGGGGAGGTTTATTCCCCGGCGTTTTTTTCTTTCGGAAAGATGCATTCCGCGAATCTGGTTGCCAGCAGTTCGCGTCCGGCATCGTTGAAGTGAATATAATCTGTCATATAGTCCAGATAGTTGTCCTCATTGATGGAGCCGTAGAAATTATCAATAAAAGAAACGCCCAGTTCACTGGTGGTATCCAGTTCCTTCTGCAGATAATGGCTTAATGTGCCGTTGCCTAAATCTACCCGGTCACCGTTCTCGAAGTTGCCCTCCTCATTGACGTTGTGGCAGAAGGTGTGGGACATCACCACAATGCGGATGTGGGGCCAGGCTTCCTGGATCGCCTGTATGCCTGACCGGAGAGCGCCTGTGTAAGTCTGCGGATTATCCGGATGATTCGGATCCTCACAGGGCCGCCTGTTGATATAGTCGCTGCCGTCGTACATGATGCAGATCATATCCAGACTGTTCATATCGATCGACTCCAGCGTGCTGACGGTCTGGGGAAAAGCCTGGTCGAAGCTGTAGGAGGCCGCCGTGCTCAGCAGGTCGAAATTGCCTGACGCCAGGCTCTTCGCCACGTTGACGAAGGCAAAGGCATCCAGAATATAGCCGTCGTTGTAATCTTCAAACTGGACGGCCATGGTAGTGCCCGTAAAGGAACCGTTATAGACGGTGGCGCCTGTTTTGGCGGCGATCTGCTCCGCCAGGCCGCCCGATCCCTGATCCAGGGAAAAAGGATCGTCGCCGAGACACAGAATCGTGGTTACACCGTCGTCCTCGCGGCCTTCCAGCTTGTCCGGTGCCAGCGGAATGATATAGTCCATCGCCTCCGTGTCGAAATCGGTGGTCTGCCGGTTCGGGTCATAGTCGGAAGGGACTCCTTTGTTCCATATATAGAGTTTGACGGCGCAGAAAATTATGATCAATACGATGACAGCCAGAAGAATG
>OFFW01000728.1_pt1 | contig 22386 bp, 12 predicted proteins | sample 1521501 | NCBI WGS metagenome assembly OFFW01 (sample SAMEA3504107, study PRJEB24116) | mouse gut metagenome | biome: mouse gut; feature: mouse-associated habitat; material: faeces | place: Denmark | collected 2011
TGGATGGCAGGGCAAGCCGGAATGCGCCATGGACGGCGCGTTTCCGGCGGTTGCGTCCGCATTCGGATACGTAAACGGGATACTTTAGAGCCGTTTTATCCTGTCACACAGTGAATGCCGCATCCCCTGTCCTCTGGCTGACGGAACTTTGCCAACATTGTTCGCTACAATAGTAGAACATGCTTAAAAATCACTTTAATACTTCCTCAAACAACGCACAAAGCCCCTCATAACTTTCCACCTCGTTTATTCTCCCCCGCAGCTTCGCCGAATTAGGATACCTGCTTGTATACCAGGCCGCATGTTTTCTCATCTCCCGCACGCCGGTGTAATCCCCCTTATATGCAATCAGCATCCTGGCATGCCGCAGCATCATTTCCACCCGCTCCTGCATAGACGGTTTTTCCATATTCCTGCCATGTTCAAGATAATAAAGCATTTCTTTAAAAATCCAGGGATTCCCCTGTGCGCCCCGTGCTACCATAAACCCGTCGCACCCGGTCTGCATACGCATCCGCTCTACATCTTCCCCGGTCAGTAAATCTCCGTTGCCAATCACCGGAATACGGACGGCCTCCTTTACCTGCCGGATTATATCCCAATCCGCCTTTCCCGCATAATACTGCTCCCTGGTTCTTGCATGTACGGCGACTGCCGCCGCTCCGGATTCCTGCGCAATACGTGCAAATTCCACCGCATTGACATGCGCGTCGTCAAACCCCTTTCGGATCTTCACCGTCACCGGTTTCTGAATCGCCCTTGCCGTTTGTTCAATAATTTTCCCCGCCAAAACCGGATTTTTCATTAAAGCGGATCCATCCCCGTTATTCACCACCTTCGGCACGGGACAACCCATGTTAATATCCAGAATATCAAACGGCAGCTCCTCGATCTGCTTTGCAATCCCGCTTATCACTTCCGGATCCGATCCAAACAACTGCAGCGACACCGGATGCTCGCGTTCGTCAATTGTGAGAAGTTCATTCGTATTTTTGTTTTTATATAAAATTGCCTTTGCGCTAACCATTTCCATACAAATAAGCCCCGCCCCCTGTTCCTTGCACAGGATGCGAAATGGCAGGTCTGTAACACCTGCCATTGGAGCTAATATAAGATTATTGGGAAGCGTTACGTTTCCAATTTGAAGGGTTTCTACTTTCTTGCCGCACGGCATATAGGTATCCTTTAGGTTTTTCATTTTAACCTGCCTTTTTATTTCTGTTTTTCAAATATGAGACGAAGCCCGGACAACGTAAGGTTGGGATCATAAATATGAATACAGTCTGTTTCCTTTGCAATGATCCTGCCCAGCCCCCCGGTTGCAACAACCTTCACATCCCGGTAGCCGGACTCTTCAATCATGCTGCGCACGATATATTCCGTCTGCCCAATCTGCCCGTATACCAGTCCCGCCTGCATACTGCTGATGGTTTCCTGCGCCAAAATACTCTGCGGCTTGCAGATTTCAATTTTCGGCAGTTTCGCCGCGTCTTCCCACAGCGCCTTTGCACTGATACGGATGCCTGGCGCCGTAACGCCTGCGACAAATGCGCCGGATGCGTCCACCAGATCATAAGTAGTCGCCGTCCCGAAATCCAGAACAAGCGCCGGACCGCCGTATAACTCATATGCGCCCGCCGCATCTACAATACGATCCGCCCCAATCTGCTTTGGATTCTCCGTCACAACCCGGATTCCCGTCTTTACCCCTGGCCCGACTATCACAGGCGTAATGCCGAAATATTTAATCACCGCACTGTTTAAGGAATGCATTACATCCGGAACGACAGAAGCCGTAATCACATGTGTAATCTCCTTCTGTGCAATCCGGTTCCGTTCAATCATATCAATAATACTTACGCCAAACTCGTCTGATGTCCTGGGGTTTTTCGTTGTCATGCGGAACGTCGTAACGAGTTCTTTCCCGTCAAACACACCAAATGTAATATTCGTATTCCCTACATCCATTGTCAGTAACATCTTGATTCCTCCTCATACTCGCCCAGAAAAACATATCTGTAATACACCTGCAGCTGCTCCAAAAGTTCCGCTTTTTCCCGCTGCAGTTCCTTAACCTTCAGTACGCTTCCGATTTCGTCATACAGATAATCCCCTTCATCCGCCGAAGTCCGGAATGTAAGCTCTCCGTCTTCGTCAAACACCAGTTCCACAACGCCGCCCACGTCCTCCGTAAAAAGCACGCACATGATCTTAAGTTCGTCGCGGATCCCCTGCGGAAGCCCCGAAAACGCTTCGTTCAGATAAAATTTCTTTTCATATGCGCTTGCGGCGCATAATACGGTTTCCTGCTGCTCCATGTACTCTCCTTTTTTTGATTCCAAACCGGGCCAAAAACCGTAAGCCGTCTGCCGGGAAGCATTTTTCAAACACGCTCTGGTACTCTATCCGGCCAGAAGTTGAAGTCTGGACGGAGTACTAAACATATCCGTAAATCCCCCGCACGGACACCTCCCCGGAGGAAACAAGCCTTACTCCCTGTTCCGTTTCCACCATCAGTTCACCGTGCTCCGCAATCCCCCGCGCCGTTCCGACGAAAGGATCTTTTTGATCCAGCACGCGCACCTGCCTGTCCCGGTTCACCAGATACCCGTTATATTCCTTTTGTATCCCGCTCAAATCGACCGTTTCCAAAAAACAGCCGTAATACAGTTCAAACTGCTCCCAAACCGCCCAGATAAGCTCTGCCCGCCGGATTGTCCCGCCGCCTTCCATAACAATCGAAGTCGCCACCGCCGCGGCATCGTCTCCGAACCGTTCATTGGAAACATTGATGCCGATTCCAATTACCACATAATTTATCGCGTCTATCTCCGTATTCATTTCTGTCAGGATACCGCAGATTTTCCTGCCGTTCAGCACAATGTCATTCGGCCATTTAATCTGCGCGTCAAGCCCGAAACGCTCCCTGAGCGCCTTTGCAACCGCCATCGCCGCCACAATCGTAAGCATCGAAGCCTGTTTGGGCAAAAAAGAAGGCCGCAGCAAAACCGTCATAAAAATCCCCGTATGTTCCGGCGACTCCCAGGCGCGCCCCCGCCGCCCGCGTCCGGCTTCCTGCCGTCCCGCTACCACTAACGTACCGTGCGGCCACCCTTCTTCGCCCAGACGTTTTGCCTGAATATTTGTCGAATCTGTCACATCCAGATAGACCACTTTATTTCCGGCCCACGCGGTTCTGCGCAGGCTTTCCAGTTCTTCCCCGTTTAATACGTCCTGCGCCCCCTTCAGGCAGTAGCCCTTATTCGGGATCGCCTCAATCCGGTAGCCTTCCGCCTTCAGCTTATGGATCGCCTTCCAGACTGCCGTTCTGGAAACACCGAACCTGCCGCAAAGCTCCTGCCCGGACACAAAGCCCTGCGCATTTCGTAAAGCGGCCAACAGCTCTGTTTTCAAAACGTTCCCTCTCCTAATGTAGCAAGCATCACCGCTTTGATCGTATGCATCCGGTTCTCTGCTTCATCAAATACAACCGACTGGCTTCCTTCAAACACTTCTTCCGTTACTTCAATTTCATCCAGCCCGAACTTTTCGTGTATTTCCCTGCCGATTACTGTCTTTAAATCGTGGAACGCCGGCAGGCAGTGCATAAAAATGGCGTCCTTCCCCGCCAGCTCCATCACCTTCCCGTTTACCTGGTACGGCATCAGTTCTTTAATCCGCTCCTCCCATACCGCATCGGGCTCTCCCATGGAAACCCATACGTCCGTATAAACCGCATCCGCACCCGTAACCGCTTCGGCCACATCCGTGCAAAGCGTTACCGAGCCGCCTGTCTCTTTTGCCAGCCCTTCGCAATAGGCAACCAGCTTTTCATCCGGAAAATAGTTCTTCGTCGTACAGGCCACAAAATGCATCCCAAGCTTCGCACAGACCACCATCAGGGAATTTGCCATATTATAACGGGCGTCTCCCATATATACAAGCTTCACGCCCCCAATCCTTCCCAGATGCTCCCGGATTGTCAGCAAATCCGCCAGCATCTGCGTCGGATGAAATTCATTCGTAAGCCCGTTCCAGACTGGTACCTGCGCATGCGCCGCCAGTTCTTCTACAATCTCCTGCCCGTACCCGCGGTACTCAATCCCGTCGAACATCCTGCCAAGTACCCGCGCCGTGTCCGCAATGCTTTCCTTCTTGCCAATCTGCGAACTGGACGGATCCAGATACGTCACATGCATTCCCAAATCATGCGCGGCCACCTCAAACGAACACCGCGTCCGCGTACTCGTCTTCTCAAAAATCAGGGCGATATTTTTCCCCGCCAAATGCGTATGAGCAATCCCGTTTTTCTTCTGTTCCTTCAATTTTCCCGCCAAGTCCACCAGGTACAAAATCTCTTCCGGCGAATAATCGATCAGTTTCAAAAAATGACGTCCCTTTAAATTCATCTTCTCATCCTCCTGCATATAGCCTGTCAGGCTTCTTTCGATACGGTCTCTGCGACTGCCTTCGCAAGTCCCGCAATCCCCTGGATTTCCGAAGGGATAATAATCTTTGTGGCTTTTCCGTCCGCCGCTTTTGCAAATGCTTCTAAGCTTTTAAGCTGGAGCACTCCCGCATCCGGCGCCGCTTCTTTTAAAAACCGCAGGCCGTCTGCGTTTGCCTGCTGTATCTTAAGAATCGCTTCCGCCTGTCCTTCCGCCTCTCGTATGGTCGCTTCCTTATGTGCCTCCGCACGCAGGATTGCAGCCTGCTTTTCGGCTTCCGCATCCAGAATCGCCGATTCCTTCTTTCCTTCCGCAACGAGAATCGTAGATTTTTTCTCTCCTTCCGCCTTTAAAATGGCTTCCCTTCGCTCCCGCTCCGCTTTCATCTGCTTTTCCATTGCATCCTGAATCGCGGAAGGCGGAATAATATTTTTAAGCTCCACCCGGTTCACCTTGATCCCCCAGGGATCCGTCGCTACATCCAGGGAAGCCCGCATCTTCGTATTAATCGTTTCACGGGAAGTCAGCGTTTCGTCCAGTTCCAGATCTCCGATAATGTTGCGCAGCGTCGTCGCCGTCAGATTTTCAATCGCCATAATCGGGCTCTCAACCCCATATGCAAACAGCTTCGGATCCGTTATCTGGAAAAATACAACCGTGTCAATCTGCATCGTGACATTATCCTTTGTAATCACCGGCTGCGGCGGGAAATCCACCACCTGTTCTTTTAAATTAATTCTTCTGGCAATCCGATCCACAAACGGTCTTTTAAAATGAATCCCAACGCCCCAGGTCGCCCTGTATGCGCCTAAGCACTCCACAACCGCCGCGTGCGCCTGCGGCACAATCTTTACGCAGCTTGCGGCCGTAACCAAAACAACAACAATTAAAACAGCCGTTCCTATCATCAAATCCATAAGCAAAACCTCCATAAAAAATAGTAGTATGTCAGCTATATCCATACCTAACATACTACTACAATCTATTTCATATTACAACTAGAAAAAGACGTTTGCGCCGATTACCGTACCTGAGTGGCCGCTCGCCGCGCTGCGGAACGACAACGCCCCGTTTGTATTGTCCACACCGCCGATTGCTTCCCTTGCCGCCTGCAGGCATGCGCTGCGTACGCCGCCCGCCATGACGCTTGAAACGCTGCCGTTTAATGCCGGTGTAAACTGGCCGCCCTGGTAAATAACGCCGGAAATGCTTCCCGGATAGCTTCCGCTCCTGACACGGTTCATAACGACCGCGCCTACCGCAACCATGCCTTCATAAGAACCGCCGCCCGCTTCGCACTGGATTAATGCGCCAAGCAGCGTCACTTCATCTGAATTTGCAGATGCCGCCGGCTTCTTCGACGAAGATTCCGCAGCCTGCTGCGCTTCTGCTTCCTGCGCCTCTTTTGCAGCTACTTCTTCGCTGTTTAACGCCGTGCCGAGGTTTAATTCCACGTTTACGTATTCTGCGCTTACATAAGCGGTTGAATCGGTTGTATAAACGGCTACCCAGCCGTCCGTCCCTTCCGCCTCTTTATTTACTTTTAATTTCTCGCCGTCGGACGCCGTAGTTACGATACCGGCTTCTTCATGCGGTTCGCTTCTCAGACGAAGCCCGTCTGTATTTACCGTCGCATACAGGCTGCACACTTCATTTGCAAGCTGGTTCGCTTCTTCCCCATAAACCAGGTACTCGTTTTTCACATATCCGGTCGCATTCCCGGAAGAAATTTTTGTCCATTCCCCTTCTACCGAAATGACTTCCGCCACATCTCCGCGGTAAAACTTTCCGGCCAGTTCGGAATCTGCATCCGGCGCCGTACGGATATTCATATCTTCCTCTACGTTCGCCATAACCATATTTGTCCATGTTCCTTCCGGCGCCGCTTCCTGCGCTGCTTCCGCAGGCGCTTCTGCCGCCGCTTCTTCTATTATGGTTTCCTGCGGCTGTAACACCGTTTCCTCCGGAACTTCAGCCTCTTGTGCGCTTCCGGTTTCTGCTTCCTGTACGTCTGACGCCTGTGTATCTGCTGTTTCCTGTACACCTGCTTCCGACGGTATATCATTAGCTGCCATATATATCTGCCCGTCTTCTCCGACATTGTTTACAACTTCTTCCGCCACAAACTCTGTCAGATTCGCCGCGCCGCATGCAATGCCCGCAGCCAATACTTCCTGGCTATCTTCTGCTATGACGCTTCCTTCCGAAACCGTATCATGCTGTACTTTTTCCACACTGGCTAACTTCATTTTATCCTGTGGAACCAGTTCCATATCATACAATTCCGAAACGATGCCGGCCGTACCGTTTTTGCTTGGCAAAACGTTTCCTGTCACATTTCCTTTGCCGTCTTCTGTGGATCCTCCCAATGCAGTGATTGTTGTCATAACCAATAATGCTGACGCAACCGTCATGCTTTCAACCACTTTTTTGTTTCGATTCATCATTCAACCTCCAAGATTCGTAATATTTGGTCGAAATAAGAACAACTTCTTTTCAAATTATTCAAATTTCAATTCATAAATATTACAATTATTACAAAAATGTTACACTAGGATACTATCACACACCCATATCTTTGTCAAGTCCTAATATTTTCTTCTTTTTTTCTTAAGATTTAGCAATATTTTACAATTGCGCAGTCTTGACAATCCGGCATTCTTCTATATATAATATACAAAACAAAATTCAGGAGGACATTTTATGTTAATTGTGATTGTAACGGAGAAAACTGCAAAATAAATATTGCAGGGTCGGTTTTCTTATTTTACAGGAAAAGTCTGCCCATACGCTGACGGTTTCCCTGTCGGCTTTTCGCCTTACAATTGCCTTCCTACCATATATAAGAGAGTATCTTTCCGGAATAGAATCTGCATGGCTGTACGGCCATGTTTTTTTGTGCATTCAGGCGAAAATGGGCGCGTATCCATTTTTTATCAGGAAAGGAGTTCATTGCAGTGAACACAGAAAAACAGATAGCATTTGATCAAATAAAAGAAATGTGGGCAAATCTCGCCGTAACAGATCAGGCAAAAGAAAAAATAAGGAATCTTTCATTTTACCTGGACGAAGCAGCGCTAAGAAAAGAACAGACGGATACAACCAACGGCCGGAATTTAATAGAAACGGCCGGAACGCCGCCTTTACAAAATGATACGCCCATCCGGGAAATTTTAACGGCCGCCGAAAAAGGCGCGTGCCTTACCCCCTGTGAACTTGAACGCACACAAGCTGCTCTAACGGCGGTAAAACGGCTAAAAGACTACCTTTGCAGGGGCAAACTACAGGAAAACCCGCTTTCTTATTATGAAGAAAATTTAGACGGGTTAGATGAACTGAGGGAAGAAATCGCAAGACAAATCCGCAACGGCGCCGTAGACAGCTTTTCCTCCAAAGAACTTGCGCAGATCCGCGCACAGATAGCAAAATCAGAGGAACAAAAAAAACGGAAAGCCGAACAGCTGATGCGTTCACACAAGCAGTATATGGCGGACAGTTACTGTACCCTCCGAAACGGGCGTCTCTGCCTGCCGGTAAAAAAAGACTTCCGGAATAAAATACCAGGAAACGTCATTGATACCTCTTCCACCAAAAACACGCTGTTTATCGAACCTCATGCGCTTATGAAATACGAAGAAGAGTTAAACCTTTTAAAAATCCGGGAAGAAAACGAAGTTTACCGTATTCTGTATACACTATCTGCTTCCGTTGCCGCAGCTTCTCATACATTTCAGGAAAATATCAGGCTGATGGAAAAGCTGGACTTTATTTTTTCAAAGGGCAAACTGAGCATTGACCTAGACGCCGTCGAACCGGATATCAATACGAAGCGCCGCATTGTTTTAAAAGACGCGCGGCATCCGCTGATGGATAAATCCGTTAATATTCCGTTGCAGTTTGAAATCGGAGAAGACATCCGGGGTCTTGTTATTACAGGGCCGAATACAGGCGGCAAAACAGTCGCCATAAAAACCGTTATGCTAAACTGTATGATGGCGCAGTGCGGGCTGCACGTAACCTGCCAAAAAGCCGATATCTGTATGAACAACTCTTATCTTTGCGATATCGGGGACGGGCAGAATATTTCGCAAAACCTTTCCACATTTTCGGCGCATATCAAAAATGTCCTGGAAATTTTAAAAGAAATCAGCCCGGAAAGCCTCGTTATTATGGATGAATTAGGTTCCGGGACGGATCCGGCAGAAGGAATGGGCATTGCCGTAGCCGTTTTGGAAGAATTAAAGCGAAGCGGCGCATTATTTCTTGTAACCACGCATTATCCTGAGGTAAAAGAATATACCAAAACGGCAGATGGCATGTTAAACGCCAAAATGACGTTCGATAAAGAAACGCTGCTGCCCACCTATCAGATGGTCATCGGCGAAGCAGGAGAAAGCTGCGCATTTTATATTGCGGACAAACTCGGCATGCCAAAAGAAATGCTACGGACAGCCGCGCAAGCCGCATACGGAGCAAAGGCAGAAGACAATTACCGCTTTCAAAACAAAAGCCCCCTTCCAGCCGACAAGAAACCTGCAAAAATTACCAAAATCAAAAAATCAAAACCGCGCCCAAAAACCGAGATCCATTATCGTTTAGGGGACAGCGTACTGGTATATCCGGACAAAAAAATCGGAATTGTCTGTAAGCCGGCAAATGAAAAAGGCATTCTCCAAGTGCAGCTTCCCGGCAGAAAAATATGGATTAACCACAAAAGATTAAAGCTGCATGTATCCGCTGACGAACTGTATCCGGAAAATTACGATTTTTCCATACTATTTGAAACGGTAGAGCATCGGAAAATACGTCACGATATGGAACGCAAATATACAGAAGACATCATCCATTACGAAGAAAAATAATGGATTTTTATCCCAAAAAACAAAAACTCCCGCACAAAGCATCTATTTCTTTGCTTTGTGCGGCAGCCCTTTTTTATTTAACGGTTTCCGTCAATGCGAAGTTTCCTGCTGTATGCAAATAATGCGATCCCCGCCAAGAAAACTGCCCCGAACAGGAAATAAATTCCATACTCTTCCACGCCCGTTTTCGGCGTTGCATCTTTGACGCGCCCGTTCGAATTGGATGAAATCGCTGCGTTTGTTCCGCCTGCGCTTCCCGGAGCCGCTTCGTACACGGTGGAAGTATTTGTTCCGGAATTGGAACCGGTTGTACCGGACTGTCCGCCTGTACCCGAAGTTGTACCGGAAGTTCCTCCCGGATCGTCTACATCTGTCGGATCCGGATCCTCAATGTGTTCCGGCTGTTCTTCCACTCCTCCGGACGTCCCGTCTAAGCTTTCAAAAATATAGTTGTTTTCGTTGGCCCAGGACTCGGCTGTCGTACCGCTGTAGCCGTATACTACCCCCGGCGTCCAACCTGCCTGTGAGCCGATGGAAGTTACGCTTGCCGGGATAGTGATCGCCCGGATGGAACTTCCGCTGAATGCGTTGGCCTCAATCACGTTCGCCACATTCGGTATGACTGCAGACAACAGATAGTTGCAGCCTGAAAACGCGCCCGAGGCCACGGAAATAATCCCCGGCGCAAATGAAATAGACGATTTTCCCTGCGGGCAAAGCAGAAGGTGCCTGCCGTCCGCTGTGTATACGCATCCGTCATACGACGAATAGCTTCCGCTATTTACGGATATGGACGAAAGGTTTGCGTCTCCCGAAAAAGCGCTCATATCCAGGCTGGCCAGAGTAGACGGAAGCGAAATGCTGTTTAAGTTTGCACAGCTTGCAAAAGCTTCGGCGCCAATGCTTGAAACTCCGTCCGGCACAGTTACGCTGGTAAGGCTGCTGCAGTTAAAAAACTGCCTCTGCGATACGGCTCCTGCCGCACCGCTCATGGATACGCTTGAAAGTCCGGTACAATTGGCAAATGCAGCCGAACCTACAATTGTTACGCTGCCCGGAATCGTTACGGCTTCCAAAGCGCTGCACCCGTTAAATGCATTGCTTCCGATAATCTGCAGCGTATCCGGGAAGGAAACGTTTACGATACTTCCGTTTCCGGAAAAGACACCGTCGCCGATTGCCGTAATTCCTGCGGGGATAGCGACATTGCCGCCTGCCCCGTTATAAGCGGTCACCGTTGTTCCTTCTATTACAAAATCAGTTTTTGTCTCTTCTGCCTTTTCTTCCGACGAAACATCAGAATCCGAAGGGTCCTCCTTTGGCGGCTTAGTCACGGTTTCATCCTTTGTACCATCTGTTTCGGTACCTTCCACCGGAGTTGTCACTTCCGTTTCCGGCTGCTGCGGTTCCTGAGGCGTAGTGTCCTCTTCCGTTTCCGGCGTTTCCGGCGTTACAGGCTCCCAGGCTTCCGGCGCGTCTGTACCCGGCGTTTCGGTTTCGGGTTCTTTCACATCAGGCGTTTCCGTCTCCGGGGTTTCCGTAGGCTGTACGCCTGTTTCTGTATTTTCTCCCGGCGTAGTTTCATCTGTCGTTTCTGACCCGGGTTCCTGCGGCTCCTGGGGAGAGCCGTCTTCTTCTCCCTCTTTTGGTGTCTCCACGGCAACTTCAGTGGTTGCTTCTTCCTTGTCTCCTTCCGCATTTACCAAATCCGGTATTATGGAAAAGAAAACCACCATAAGCGCCATAATAATTGCTCCTGCTCGTACCGCTAGATTTTTTTTCATATTCCTCACTCCTGGCTCCATAGCTTCCATGCTATTGTATTTTTTTTGCTACCACGAAGAGTCTTCCATCTTCTACGTAACTGTTGCAAGTGGAAAGTGTCAGTAAACTGTCACTCTTTGTCACATCCTGTGTTTTATCATATACGGCGCAGGTTCGGATATTCCCCATAAATGCCTGGAACTCTTCCTCGCTTTCTGCGTCAATAAAATTATAATACCGATATGCCCCTTCATCCTGGTAACCTACTTCTGATAAGCATACGGCAATCACCTGATAGGTCTGCCTTTCATAAATCGTATCAAACTGTATCGTTTCATGTTCCGAAATATAAGAATCCTCCAGATACTGTTTCAACCCGCCAAACATGGCCCCGCTTTTCATATTGTGGCCGTATATGATCAGGTTTGTGTTCTGGTTCACCGCATCATTGCGGCAGTCCAGAAAAAGCGTCCCATTGATATCTTCTGTCCCGTCAATACTCTTGTGCAGATAATATTCGTTATCTGCCGCCTGCATTACCGGCAGGTCAATTTGTGTACCGTCCACCCGGATCCAGCCAATCAGTTCCGGATACTCTTCGTACAGGGAAGCGTATTCCGGCAGGATTTCAGGTTCTGCAGCAGGATTTTGCCCCGTTACTTCCTGCGCGTCTACCTGATCGGTATCCGATTCCAGGCGGCTTTTATCCAAATACCATCCAACCGCCCGTGAAATACCTTTCTGCTGTTTTACTTCTTCCAGTTTCCTGACCGCCCTGCGTTCCTGTATCACAGAATGCCCGTAAAATATCACGCAGAGCACGGCCAGCGCCGCGCAGGCAATCCCCAATATCTTAAACATCAGAGATTGCTGCGTTTCTTTTAATTTGAGTTTCTCACCTTCTTCCTGATCCCTTTGTTCCAACAGCTTCTGCTGTTCGGTTCGTTCTTTTTCCCACTCTTCCCGGCTCTCTTCCAGTTCTTCCTTGAAGTTCTGCGCTACCCTGTCTGAAATATCGCAGAAAAACACGGTGCCCAGTTTGCTTTCAAACGTAATCAACCCTTCGCGGACCATCTGGTAGATATCTTCCGCTATCAGCGGATCGTCAATATCGTAATGTTCCACAATATCCTTGATTGTTTCCAAATCCCTCTGTGCAGCCTCCCACTCTTCGCGGGTAGCAAATTCGTGTTTTCCCAGTCTGTAGATTTCCTCCATAGGCTCATTCCTTATTTTGCTTTTACTGATTTCACAGAAGAATAACTGCTGTAAACCTTTCTGCCGTTCACATTCTTATATGCCCTGACTTTGTAGTAATATTTCTTTTTCTTTGTCAGGCCCTTGTTGGTATAGCTGACAACCGAACCTTTCTGCGCCGTCTTGATTTTCCGATAACCCTTCTTTTTCTTTGTGCTTCTGCTGATCTCATATCCGCTTACGCCCTTAATGCGGTTCCAGGAAACCCGGATACGCTTCTTCCCCGCTTTCAGGGAAATCTTCGGCGTCATAATGCCCGTAGCTGCCTGCGCGGTATTAGAAAAGTTACCGTAATACGCGCCCTGGCCGGATGATTTATAGGGACGTACCTTATAAGAGTAAGTTGTCAGCGCATCCAGGCCCGCATGTATATACGAAAGCCCTTCTGTCCTGGCAATCAGGTTATTGCCGGCGTCATATATACCATAACCTTCCGCTCCCGGAACCGCGCCCCAGGAAAGCGTAACGCTGTCAGCCGCCGCATTTGCCGTAACTGCCGTCATATCCGTAAAATTAACCAGGTAACGGATGGTTTTTGTGCCGCCGTAATTGCCCATACCTGAAACGGTAAGCGTCGCTACGCCGGGAGCCGCATTATTCTCATAAGTCAGCGTATAATCCCGGTTTTGCGCAAGCGCCGCGCCGCCGGCCGCACGGGCGGCTATGCCGCTGTCCGTTACAACCAGATCCTGGTATGTCGGCGTTCCAAGGAATATCTTATCCGTAATATTACCAAACGTACAACGGGTAATATTGCGTTTCACAATTTCAAACGTCTTCCGGATGGTTCCAACGTTGCCGCCGATTCCGGTTACCGTAATGCCGGCCGTTCCAACGTTTACATTGTTTTCATAGGTTATTTCGTAATCCACGCCTTCCCTTAAGATAATGTCGCCTAAAACAACGGCTGCCTGCGGCGTAATTGCGCTGCCGTTATAGGTAAACTTCGAATCGATCAGCTGGATTTCAGCGCCTGTAATTTCCCGGCTTTTGATGATAAATGTCATCCTGACACTTCCGTCATATCCGCCGGTTCCCGTAATAATCAAAGTAGCTGTCCCGACATCTATGTTATCCTCATATGTAACCGTGTAATCCGTGCCTTCCGTCAGTTCGTTTCCTTCAAACACAACTGTTACATCCGGCCTGATCTCGCTTCCCGTATATACAAATTCGGAACTTTCAAGCGTAACATCCGCCCCTGCAATATCCCTGCTGATAACGAAGTTTGCTTCGTTGCTGCCTGTATAAAGGCTTCCTTCCACCGGATAAATCGTAGCGGTTGCCGTACCCCGTTCAATATTATTGCTGTACTGTACCGTATAGTCCAGGTCGCGCTGCAGTGTTTTTTCGCCTAACGTTACCGTCAGTTCCGGCGTCACTGCCTCTCCGGTATATGCCTGCGCCGGAATCGGCTCAATTACGGCATATGATAAATCCGCACGGATATCAAAGATCTTTGTAAGCGTTCCGGCATAACTGCCAATACCTGTTATGGTAATCGTGGCCGGCGTCACTCCCGGATAAATATTATCCGTATATTCTACCGTATAATCGCTTCCTTCTTTTAATACATAATAAGACTCGCCGTCTTCTTCAGAAATTGCATCGCCCGCCGCATTCCGTCTGGTATCCGTAACAGTAAATTCCGGCGTAACCGGGCTTCCTGTATAATCCTGCGGGGAATCCACTACGGTAGATGTAATACGGCCGCTTCCAAGATCAACCGGCGTGATTTCAAATGTGGCCGTCTTGCTCCCAACATAATTGGATGTTTCAACCGCTTCAATCGTCACCGTTGCCGTGCCAATTTCTTTATTGGAAGCTATCCCCATAATAACGTAGACATCTCCTCCAAGCGTCGCATCGCTGATATCCGGATCCGTTACGCTAATATATGGATCGATTTCACTTCCTGTGTATTCATAATCGCTGATTTCAACCGAAACATGGCTGATATCACGTTTTCCAATCGTAAAGGTCAACGGCATATCTCCGCCGTAATCGCCGATACCGTGAATCGTTACCGTATGCTCCCCGGCATTGATGCAGTCTTCATCCCAGACAAGTTCATAATCCCTGCCTTCTTCAATGTCATTTGTTTTAAACTCGATATTTACCTTCGGATGCTGCGCCTGGCCGTTATATACCAGCGGAGTAGGATCCACAGACGCCGAAACAATATAATCCAGCAGGTCTTTTGTGATCCGGAACGTCTTTTCCAGGCTTCTGTCAAAATTACCGATTCCGGTTACGATAATTTTTGCCGCCTGGTTCACCGTCGTATTGCCCTCATATTTAACGGTATAGTCATATCCTTTCCGCAGCGTGTACGTCGTCTGGGCATCCGGTTTGAACGTAAGCGTCGGTTCCGGCTCACATGCGGCTTCATCCGGATTAAACGTATAAGAATCTTCAATTCCCGTCATCTGGATGGTACTGTCGTCCAGGTGCCTTTTTATAATCGCAAAATGAAGTTCCAGCGGCCCGCCTTCGCAATTTCCGTTTGGATCCGCCGTCACCGTAATCGTACCGCTGGTCGTCCCCAACAGCTGGTTGCTGCCATAAGTAATTTCATACCCCCATACTTCCGGGGCGTTCATTTCAATGATTTCACCGTCTGTACTCTGGTACGTCAGCTTGATATCCGGCTTAATCTGTTTTCCGGTATACTGTTCTTCTTTGGAATACTCTGCCGTAATATCGGATAGTTTTACTTTTACAATACGGAATGTCGTCGTAATAGTTCCTTCGTAATTGCCCTTACCCTTTATCGTAACTTCCACCGTACCAACTTCCACATTGCCTTCTTCTCCATATGAAAGTTCATAATCGTCCGCGTTAAGCGTCACCTGGCGGCCTGCGTCCGTACCCCAGTGAATATTCAGCTTTGGCGTAATTGCATTGCCGATATATACCTGATCCGGAATGTTGTCTATCGTTACGTCCTCATCTTCAATATTCTTCTTTAAAATCCGGAATGTCTTTTCTTTCTGTCCCGAAAAATTACTGTTTGCGGATACCGGTTCAATCCGGACGGTTCCCGTCCCTGCATCGATATTGGAAGTATATGTATACTTAAAGTCTTCTCCTGCCGTAAGTACTACATCCGATTTGTCGGCGGCGTGTTCTTTCCATACAACCTGCGGCTCCGGCATGATTGCCTCTGACGTATAAATATAATCTTCAATATCTCCGATTTCAATATCGCTGTCCGCCAGATTCTTACCCGCAATAGTAAAGGTAACATCTCTGCTGCCGCAATATTGCGTCTCGTCATTTCCCGGCTCGCCAAGCCCGAATACCGTCAGCGTTACTTTTCCGACATTAATATTTCCCGGGGCATACGACATATCGTAGTCTTTGCCCTGTACCAGTATATTGCCGTTTGATTTGTCTTTGACCTTAATCTTCGGTATAATTTCAAACCCTGTATATGTATAGGTTCCGCTGGAACCGTCGTCAAATGTAATTTCAACGTTAAAGTTGTTTCCAATTGCGTATTCCCTGACGGCTTTCCCTTTGAAATTCCCGCCGTTTATGGCCTGGATTTCAATCTTATATTTTTTGCCGCTGATATTTGACGGCATGGAACAGGGATTTTCATATACGCATTTATAATCCACGCCTTCCGTCAGCGTATACCGCCCAAGCATAATAGACGGCGCCGGCTCCACGTTTTTCCCTTCATTATAATCCACGCTTCCCGGCACGTTAATCTTAACAGATGCATCGGTAAGATCCCGCGGCGTAATCCGAAACGTCACTCTGCGCGTGCTGCCTTCATATGCGCCCTTCCCTACCAGTTCAATTTCCGGTTCGCCGCAGTTTGTATTGTCTCCGTTGATAACAAACTCGTAATCCGTCCCGTTCTTTAACTCAATCGTACTGCCCGAAGCGTCCTGTCCGCAGGTTACGCGGATCTTCGGCGTAATGGCGCTTCCGGTAAACAGATAATATGAGTCGCCGCCCGGATCGGTCGGATCGAGAAAATCTACCTGCGCGTTGGACAAATTGCCCGGAATCAAAAACGTTTTGGTGACGGATGCGCTGTAATTGCCCCTTCCGGTAATTACAATGGAAGCCGTTCCAGGAGCAACGTTGTTTTTGTAAGTAACCGTATAGTCTCCCGTTGTTCCAGGCTGCAGTGTGTATGTTCCGCCAGATTCCACATACGACCCGTCCACGCTGCTGCGCCTAGTGTCAGTAATCTTAACCGGCGGCTGTGCCGGGAGTTTCGTTTCGTCAAATTCACCGATTTCGATGGATATCTCTTCTGCCGTAATCGGTTTGGCTTTAATAGTATACCCGTTCTTTGAAATTGGCACCCATGCACTGTAGCCGTCCTGCACCTTATAATTGCCTATCGGCCTAACTCTTAAGCTGTATTTGGCTGCATTTGCCACATTGATATTCTGCGACTTTTCAAATTCGAAATCCTTGCCTTCCTCCAGAAGATATACGAACCGTTCTCCCGTCACCGGATCGGTTACGTTATGCTTGAGCGTAACAGTCGGCCTGACCGGGCTCCCGGTAAACATCGGGCTGCTTCCCACCGTACAGGTCAGAGGAGCGCTTAAATTTCCGTTTTTGTCTAATACCATAATCACCGGTTCAATGGTGAATGTCTTTTCCACGGAGCCGCCGTACTCTCCCATACCGTTTATCACAACGGTCGGAGGCGCCGCGCTGGTACTGGCTGCGGCGTTGATATTATTTTTATAACTTACCGAATAGTCAATTCCGGGTTCCAGTTCCTTGCCGTTTAACGTAACTTTTGAAGGTACCGGCTTTTGTTCCCTGGAAGTAAACGAATATTTAATATCGTCAAGCCCTTCCACAACTGCGCCTGCAATGGATTCACAAATATGGAAATACGCTGTCCTTGTTCCCGTAAAATTCCCCTTACCGGTAATAGTTACTGTCGGCATCAGCGCAGGATCCGTCGTATTATGATCCAAATCCGTATTATTTTTGTAATCCAGCGTAAAATCTGCGGAGGACAGCGTATATCCGTTGTACGTCATAACCGGGACCGGCGTAAGCGGCCCTCCGGTGTGCGACTGGTTCGGAATCGGCTCTAACTGAACGTCAATCGCCGCAATATCCTGCGGCAGAATATCAAATGCAATCGGAGCATTTGCCACAACCGCGGCGTCCGACCGGATACTGCCCGTATAATTCCCGGTTCCTCTGATCGTAAACAGATTATTCGTCCCGACATTGACCGCTTCTGAAGAAACCGTAAATTCGTCCGCCCGTAACGGCCTGCCGTCCACTAAAAGTTCCGACACAATCGGCACAACCGCGCTTCCGGTAAATACATATGTCTGATCCGGGCTTAAAGTAATCTGCACCTGGGATACATTTGCAAAATCCAACGGCAGAATCCTGAAATTCTTTGTAATGCTTCCGGAGTAATTGTTCCGCCCGGTCACAGTAACAGTCGCCGTGCCTGCATTTCGGTTATTAGAATATGTAACGGAATAATCGGACGCCGGAACCAGATAGCCGCCGGACGCGGATTCCGCCCCCGTCGCCGCGTCCCTTCTGTTGTCAAAAACAGTTACGGCCGGTTCAATGTCCGATCCGGTATAAGCAGGGGTAATCGTATCCTGCCCGTCAAGCTTCAATGTAAAATTACGGCCTTCCGACATTGCCTTAGGGGCAATGGTATAGGAAAGCGTAACCGATCCGTCGCTGTAATTATCCGCATGAATGGCTTTCGGCGTAACCGTCACCAGGCAGTCTCCCGCCCCCGTCGGGGAAGTCCCGCCGTTTTTGTCCGTATAAACCACATCAAAATCACCGATTGGCAATACAGTCCCGTCGCTTTTATCAACCACCCTGATATCAGGCATAATCGGGGAACCGGAAAACGTATATGTATTGTCCGGAACCGGGCGTACAAACTGTACTTCCATCGTGCTCATATCACGCCTTACAATCTGGAACTCCGTTTTTGCCGTTCCTCTGTAATATGTGCCGTCTCCTGTAATTATAATTTCGTAGGTATCCCTGTTCACCGGATCTGCCGGATTGTATTCTAACGTAAAATCCCGATCCTTTTTCAAAAGAGTCCCGTTGTCCCGTATTTCCGGAACCGGATAAAGCGCTTTTCCGGAATAAGGCTGTCCGGCTATCTCCCCGATACGGATGTCCGGGCTTTCCATATTTTTATAAATGACAAAATACACGTCCAGTTCGCCTGTGCAGTTGCCAATACCCATAATACGGACAATTCCGTTTCCTACGTTGGTATTGTTCGCAAACTCTACTTTATAGTCTGTCCCCTTCGTCAGCAGGTGTCCCGCTTTATCCGTCAGGGTATTCGGTATATTCGGTTCAATGCGGCTTCCCGTATATTCGCAGTCGTCCACATGAATCTGCGAACTGTCGATATCCTTTATGTTAAGCTTTCCAATCGTAAACGGCACTTCCCGGGTTCCGATATAATTGTCCAGACCCGCCAAAACAACCTTTCCGGTCCCTACATTGACATTGTTGGAATAGCTTACGGTATAGTCTGTATCCTTCACCATCCTGCCAGACGCAGAGTCTCCCTGGTACACAATAACCGGAGGCTCCAGCGGCATACCCGTATAACTCAGGGAGTAGGAAGGATCCAGTTCCACAATAATTTTATCCTCCGGCGCATAAGCAGCGTCGTTAAGGCTGGCGCGTTCCACCTGGTAATCCGCTTCAAAACTGCCTTCACAATTCCCGGTTCCCCTTACTGTCAGTATAGCGGGGCTCGATGAGTTTGTAACAGATTTATTATTACTGTAGCTTAAATGATAATCCTGCGGCGAAGCCGGCTGTTTTGTCTTATTATTGGTTACTTTCACTTCCGAAGGCAGAATACCGTCCTGCGACGCCGCCCTTGCTTTATTGTAGATCCCGTTTTTGAGTTCTACCGTAAACAAAGTCTGTGCCCGCGCCTGCAGTATGGTAAAATCCGCCGTCCTTTCACCTGCATAACTGCCCTTGCCCCGTATCAGGATATGCGCATTTCCCACATTTACATTATTTTCAAAGGTAAGCGAATAATCGTTTTCGGCCAAAACCCTGTTATCCGATGTTTTTATGGTTACTTTTGGTACAATCGGCTGACCCTCATAATAAAAATTAGTCGTACCCGGCCCATAATCCGCATACTCTAATTCAACCGTACACTGTGTAATGTCATCGCCAAATGACACCTGATAAATCAAAGCGCCCGTATACTTACCGCTTCCTTCCACGGTAAGCTGCGCCGTCCTGCCGTTATCCTTTAATACTGCGCGAACCTTATAACCGTCTGCCGCAGAAGATTCGTCCATAATCTGCTGCAGCGTAACATCCCCGTCTTTAATTACCAGCCCCACAACCGGAACCGTCACAAACCCGTCCGTAATACTGCCGCGAACCTGATTTGGGACCTCGTCTTTCCCGGGCTTTTCAATGCGCGAGTCACTCAGGGATATTGTATCCGACGTATCCTGCGCGTCTTTGCCTGCCGCCGGATTGATACCCGTTTCGCCCTGCTCTTCAGGCAAATTCCCAGCCGGCGCTTCCGTATTCTCTGTTTCAGGAGTATCTTCCGGTTCCTGAGATACCTCCGTTTCCAAAGAAAACGCCGTCTCTGTCAAGTTCTCTTCTAATGTCTCACTGTTTTCGTCATTTGCCGCAGGCTCTTCCTGATTCAAATCCGCTTCGTGTTGCACTGTTTTCCTGCCGGTCTCAGCCAGCAGGGTAATGTCCGGCATACTGCCAACCATGCAAAAAGCAAGAACTACTGCCAGAACCCGTTTTGCTACATCCCTGTACATACTTATCGCTCCCTTTTTTCAATAATAGAGATATTTGATATCGAATCTGCAAAAAGCGCGCAGTTATCCCATATCTATAGATACCTGTATCTATTATATCGTATGAATGGCTGCAAAACATTATAGCGGGCATGTACTTTTTCCGACACATTTCCCGGCATGTAAAAACCGCCGTACGCATACCTGTCATTTTGGCTCGTTCCCCATACTTTTTATAAATCCGCGCATAGCCGGGACGCATACCAAAAACGCGGCCGCGTCCGCCGCAGGCTGCGCAGCCTGCATGCCGTGCACCCCAAATAAATACGGCAGCAAAAAAATCAGCGGTAAAAAGAAAACGCCCTGCCTTAAAGACGCAAAAAACGTCGCTTTTACAGACTTTCCAACTGCCTGAAACGTCATATTGCAGGCAATTCCAAGCGTCAGCAGCGGCATAGCCGCGCACTGCATGCGAAGAGCAGCCGTCCCAATTACAATCACTTTATCGTCCTCCGGCACAAATTGCCGCAGCAAAGCCCCCGCAAAAACAAACAAAGCTATGCCGCACAGCGTCATTCCGATATTCCCGACACGCATCATAAACCGGTAAGCGCTGCGCAGCCTGCCGTATTCCCCCGCCCCGTAATTATATCCTGCGACCGGCTGATAGCCCTGCCCAAGCCCAATCAAAACACAGTAAATCATCATAAATATTTTGCCTACCACGCTCATTGCAGCTACCGCAGAATCTCCATATCCTGCCGCCACACGGTTTAAAGCAACCGCAGCCACACTCGCCAAACCCTGCCGAAACAAAGACGGTACGCCGTTTCCCAGAAACGCTTTATATATAGAAATATCCACCGAAAGATTTTTTACGGAAAAGCGGATAATGGTCTTTTTCCCAAGGAAAAACAAAAACAAGACGGCGCAGCCAATGCACTGGCTAAACGCCGTGGCCGCTGCCGCCCCCTTTATTCCCCACTGGAACACAAAAATAAAAAGCGGATCCAAGGCAATATTTAGCAGGCTTCCAACGCCAATTCCCACAAGGGAGAGTTTCGTTTTGCCCTCTGCCCGAAGCAGATTATTGAGCACAAACGAAGCCGACATAACCGGGGCAACATAGAGAATATACCGCGCGTACTCTGCGGCATAAGGCAGGATCGTTTCTGTCGCTCCCAAAACAAGCATCAGACTGTCCAGAAATGACAGGCCTAAAATGCTTAAAAAGCAGCCGAATACCACCGATGTAAGAAGAGCGCAGGAAGCGATTTTCTGCACTTTTCCATTTTCTTTTTCTCCAAGCAGCCGCGAAACCGCGCTTCCTGCCCCCATTCCCACCATAAAACCGACTGCCTGGATCACCGACATGAGGGAAAATACAATTCCCACGGCTCCGGACGCGCTTGTGCCCAATTTTGAGACAAAATACGTATCCGCCACATTGTAGGCAGAGGTCACAAGCATGCCAAGCATCGTAGGAATCGCCAGAGAGAGAACGAGTTTTGGAATTGGCGTTGTTATCATCTTCTGATATTGTGCGTCGTTTTGCTGCATGGGATACCACCTGTTTTATTTTTTAATATCCCCTCCTTTCCAGCTTCTATACGTGAAAAACGTGCTGGTACGAAAAAGGGATATCCTGAATAACATTTTCAGGACATCCCCTTTTCCTAAGCCGGTACACCATTGAATTGTAATGCCTTATCAGCCTACATACTATCTATAGCCTTGCAAAATGCCATTCCGGCCATATAAGACTCTAACATGGTTTCGATCATTTGAGGAGTTATTGTACGATAACGAAAAAAATATTTCATATTTTCTACAAACTCTATGTAATCCTGACGATCGGCTTCTAAAATAATAACTTTTTCGTACTTTCCCGTTAGAAACTGAAGCAGATAAGAAGCGACAAAATTCTCATTTACAAATGCAAGTTCTATATCCTCCTCATCATCCTTCATAATCTGAAGCGGCTTTCTACGCAATAACCAATATGCTGTATAAGCGTGGATTTTAATATAATTAATATGATCAATGTTATGAAATTCTTTTAAGCGATAAATATCTGTAAAATAGTCAATTATGGCCTGATTAAGGACACTATTTGCTATAATCACTTTATTCTCATATCCGCACCTCTTTACAAACGATTCCAAATATTCATATAAAGCAATATAACGAGCCTCAATTTTATCTTGGCCAAACGAATCTACTAATTCACAATAGTCATAACTTTTTCTATTCGTCGGCATTATA
>OFFW01000731.1_pt1 | contig 22345 bp, 18 predicted proteins | sample 1521501 | NCBI WGS metagenome assembly OFFW01 (sample SAMEA3504107, study PRJEB24116) | mouse gut metagenome | biome: mouse gut; feature: mouse-associated habitat; material: faeces | place: Denmark | collected 2011
TGTTATTCGACTCGTCCATCAATTCCATTGACCCCAACGATGAAAACGCCCCCGCCGCGCTTCTGCCTCTGCTTGATTCCATGAATACTTCCTTTGAACAGATGGCTTCCCTTGAAGTGCCCGACGGTTTTCCCGGTGTGGACGAACTGGCGGACGAAGCCAGCAGATACATGTCGGAGGCCGTTTCCTACTATCATATGGCTTATGAGGGAGAATCTTTCGATTCTGCCGCCGCCGAGGTGGCTTACCAGAATTATGAATGCGCCAACGAAAGGCTTCAGTATATTGTATCAATCCTGCACGGCAATATTCCAGAGGAAATCTTTACCTACGACGAAGAGGAAACGGAAGGCGGAGAAGACGGCGCGGGAGAGGATGCTTCCGGTGCGGAAGGCGGCGGTGAAGATACCGCTGCGCAAGACGGGGAGATGACGGAGGAATAATCTGCAGTAAAAAACTGCCGGACACCTTTTTGGTATGTCCGGCAGTTTTTGTCTCATTTCCCTATTCTGTTTTTATCTTTATTTCAGAAGTCTGATTTTACCAATCAGCGGAACTTCCTTTTCCTCCTGATTGATTGCGGCAACAAGCCCCAGTATCCAGCATACCAGCATGAAGACTCCCCACAGCCATCCGATACATGGAATGATTGCAAGCAGGGAAAACAGTAAAATCACAAGCGCCTGATTCATATGGAATTTTGCGCCCTCCTTATCTCCCGCAAGCAGCGCAATCACAAATCCAATCCATGATAAATACGCTACAATACTTGTCGTCTTTGCGTCCATTTATTTCTTCCTCCTTAGTTAAATTATTAATAATATAATTCCTGCAATTTTTATGAGCCACTGCAGCAAAATAACCGCAATGGCGGTATACATATAGTATGGTATGTATATTTCTTTCGGTTTGTATTCCGAATGTTTGTATTTCGAATATTTGCCTTCCGAGTGCTTCCTGACAAAAAAAAGCGCCATAAAATGGATGTATGCCGTTACTCCGTAAAGAACGGTGGGATTCATCCGAAAGCTTTCTGCCAGTTCTCCCCTGAACAGGTAGTAAAAAGCCCTGGTTCCTCCACAGCCGGGACACGGCAAACCGCTTATCTTCCGTATGCTGCACTCCGCCAATTCCCCGTACCTGTCATAACCCTGATAAGCGAACCAGAAGCCCGCCGCCAGAAAAGGCAGCCAGATGAACTTTCCTATCTGATAAAAGACTTCATCGGCACGGTATTTCCTGCCGGTTATCTCAATAGAGTTCATCCATAAACCCGCGCATAAAATCCCCATAGGCCGAGGTACCGGTAGCAAAAACGATAATCAGAATTATAATTCTGAAAACAAGCGCCACGCCGCCTGTGGCAATGCCTGCAATCGCCATACCCTTGCCGTCATATTTAAAGCAAAGCGTGATAACGCCCAGCACAATGGCCGCAATTGCCAGTATCGGACTGAACAAATCCAGACAACAGCATAAAAGTGACAAAATACCGCACACCAGCGATGCAATGGCAAAGCCGATATTGCCGCCGCCTTCTTTCACGGGGGTGGACTCGGCGGAATAATACTGGGGCTGTCCGCTGTCATAATACGAGTTAGCACCTGTGCCGCCGTTATAGTTTCCGTAATTACTGCTGTTGCTGTAATCATTGTTACCATAATTATTGTTATCCGGCCCATAATTAATCTTAATCTCTTCCTGATAAGGGTTCGCCGGTCTCTCTTCTTCTGCGTCCGTTATCTTTTCATAAACCGTCGGCTGCGCTGAAAGCGTATCATCCCCTGAAAAGATGCCGTCGGTCTGAGATTTTTCGATTTTTGCACCGCAATTACTGCAGAATTTGGCAGATTCAGGATTTTCACTGCCACATTGTATACAATAAATGGTCTTCTTGTCCTCGTTCATGTATTTCCTCATTCTCCCTTTCCCACTATGTATTTATTCCTATTCTAAAATAACACCGCCGAAATGTCCACAACAATTTTAACAGACTTTGCGTTTTGACTTTGCGCTTGGCAAAATCAAGGCATCATAAAAGGTCAGAGTGATGGCGCATTTACGGGTATCCGCCCATAACAGCCCGTCTCTCTGACCTTGCAAAAATTCTATTTCTATTCCCGGGAGCCCGGAAGCCGGTATCGGAACAATCTCTTTGACAACTGCTTTAAATTAAAGGGAATCAGCGGATAAACATAGCTTTTTCCCGAGACAGTGCGGTTCGTCCCGATTGCGGCCAGCAGCAAAATAACCGCCGCTATATATCCCCACAATCCGAAAATTGCGGTAAGAATCAAATTGATAATTCTCATAAATTTGATGGCGTAGCTGAGCTCATAGCTGGCCTGGGTATAATTGGCAATAGCCACAAAGGCCATATAGAGCATTACTTCGGAATTAAACCACCCGCTGTTTACCGAAAACTCCCCCAGCACCAGCGCGGCCATCACACTTAAAGGCGTGCTCAGCATATTGGGCGTATTCACCGCCGCAAGACGCAGGCCGTCGATGGCAAGTTCCAGAATCAGAAACTGCCAAATTAGAGGAATGTTGGTCGCGTCCTTGACCCTTATAAATTCAAAGCCCGACGGAATCCACTCGGGCCTTTGCATGAGCAGCAAAAAGGTAGGCGTCATAATATATGTGATAATTGCAATCAAAAACCGGGACAGGCGCAGATAGGTTCCGGTGATGGGCGGGAAATAATAATCGTCCGCCTCCTCCACAATGTCAAAGATGGAGGTGGGCGTAATCATTGCCGAAGGGGAATTATCCACCAGAATAACGATATCCCCTTCCAGTATCTGGGCCGATGCGGTATCCGGCCTCTCTGTGAACTTGAATTTGGGGAAAGGGTTGTACCACTTCTTTTTATAAAGACATTCCGCCAGACTTTCCTGATTCATGGTAAGAGCGTCCACCTGTATCTCGTTTATTCTTGTTTTTATCTTTTCCAGAAAATCATGGTCCACCCTGTCGTCCATATAGCAAAGGACAATGTCTGTCTGGGAGCTGTTTCCGGCATGAAGCATTTCCATGCAAAGCTGCTCGCTGCGGATTCTTCTTCTAATCAGCGCCGTGTTGAAAACGATGGTCTCCACGAAGCCGTCCTTGGAGCCACGAAGCACTTTATCTTTCTCCGGCTCCTCCACGCCCCGCGAGGGGTAGGTTCTGGCGTCAATCAGAAGGCACTTGTCATATCCGTCAATGAACAGCGCGAAAACGCCGGACATGATAAAATAAGTGATTTGCTTCCATTCGTCATGCAAATCAACCTCCACATAGGGAAGGTTTGACTTTGACATCTCATGGGCCGTCGGAGGCATTTCCTCCTCCTTGATATCCAGAAAGTACTGAAGCATTTTCTGCATCATCTCATCCTTGCAGAAACCGTCTATAAAATACATGCAGGCTTCCCGGCCCCCGATTTTGATTACCCGGTATACCACGTCAAAATTCGTGTCAACCGACAGATATTTATTCAGATAATTCATATTCTCCGAAAGAGAAGTACTCATCTTATCCCTGGCTGTAAAAGTTTTATTCATAAAAAAACTCCTTCCGCTCATAATTACATTTTACGATAATTATGTGGCAAAAAGAGTTTTTTTATGCAGATAAAAACTTTGTCACTGCTTTCCTGTACTGCCAAAACCGCCCCGGTCGGCTCCGTCTAAAGAGGCTACCTCCTTAAACAGGATTTTGGGCTGGTTTTCCACAATTCTGAACTGGCAGATTCTGTCATTTAAGGCGATGCGGGTATCTCTTACGGCGTAAACCGGCATGAACCACTGGTCGTTGTCTCCGCAGTAGGAGCCGTCAACCACGCCCTGATGATTGGTCTGGATAATACCGAAATTTTTAAAAGTGGAACTTCTCGGCACGATATGGGCTTCGTACCCTTTTGGCAGCTTCATGGCAACGCCAAGGGGAATCAGACGATACTCCCCCTCTTTCAGGCTTACATCCTCCGCCGCGCGGAGGTCTATCCAGTCGGATTTGCCGTCGATATAGGTCAGTTTTTCTATTTTATCCGTAAAATATTTTATTTCAATGGTTTCTGTAATCATTTTCTCATCTCCCTTTCCGCCGCCGCATACTCCGCAAATATCGCTTAAGCGTAATCCCCGCAGTGAAGAACCGGCTGGAAAATATTGGTCTGCTTAAGCGTTTCCTGTACGTCAATCACCCTTTGGTTGCTGCTGCCTTTCCAGAGAAGCTTGGGGTCCTTCTTATCCTCCTGAAATTCTCCGTCCACCAATACGTCTATATACTGCATCATAATATCGTCGCAGACATTCTCCCAGATATCGCCCGTATACATCCAGATGCTTTTATGGGGATATTTCTCGCGGATTTCCTTTGTCAGCTTCCGGATATCCGGCCTGTTCGCCGCATGAAGCGGGTCGCCGCCGGAAAAGGTAATTCCGGAAATATAAGGCTTGTCAAGCTGTTCGAAAATCTCCTGCCGGGCGCTTTCGTCAAAGTAAAGCCCTCCGGCGGGGTCCCATGTAACGGGATTGTGGCAGGACTTACAGCAATGGGAGCATCCGGATACCCAAAGTACTACCCGAAGGCCGTCGCCGTTTAACATATCGTCCTTTGTAATATTGTGATATCGCATTATTCGCCCTCGTTTCTGCGCGCAACAGAGTTTTACATGCTCTTCCGCTCCGCTATTTCCGCCATTTTGGCCTCGTTTAATCTGGTATCTCCATGTACTCTTGAATAAGAGAGATAACCGTTCATACGCTCAATCTTTGTCAGATTCGAGCTTCCGCATACAGGACATACGTCCATTTCCAGCTCCTGATGGCCGCAGTCGTCGCAGTAGGCGAGCGAAAGGTTCACGCCCTCGTAAAAGCCCATTTCCATAGCCCGGCGGATTAAGGTTTTAATGGCTTCTTTATTATAATCAATGGGATATTTCACATACTGGATTTTCCCGCCGTTTGAAAGCTCCCAGAAACGGTATTCCAAATCCTGCTTTTCAATGGGTGTAATATCCTCGGAAACATGGCAATGGAAGCTGTTGGACACATTCTCCCTGTCGGAAACCCCTTCCACAATCCCGTATTTGGCCCGGAACTGCTTTACCTGAAGCCCGCAAAGGCTCTCTGCCGGCGTTCCGTAAATAGCGTACAGGTTGCCGTCCTCTTCCTTAAATTCGCTGATTTTCTGGTTGATATGCTCCAGCACTTCAACCGCAAACCTTCCGTCCTCCACAAGGGACTTTCCGTTGTAAAGCTCCTGCAGTTCATTAAAGGCCGTGATGCCGAAGCTTGCCGTCGCCGACTTTAAAATCGGCTTGATTTTATCGGAGAGCTTTAAATTTCCGCCTAAGAAACCGCCCTCGCAGTAGGCGAGAGGATTGGTGGACGCCCGCATTTCTCCCAGATAAGCGTAGGTTCTGATGTGAAGCTGGCGAATCAGGTTCAGATAATAATCCAGCACCTCATAAAAGTCCCTGCTCTCCTGTCTTGCCTTTGCAAGAATCATGGGCAGATGCAAAGACACCGCCCCAATGTTGAAGCGTCCCACGAATATGGGCTTATCCGTATCGTCCGCCGGATGCATTCCCCCTTTTTCATACCAGGGGGACAAAAAGGCCCTGCAGCCCATGGGAGAAATCACTTTTCCGTACTGCTTGTACATGCTTGCGATATAGCCTTTGCCGGTCAGAGAAAGCCAGTCGGGATACATGGTTTTTGCGGAACACTCCACGCCCGCTTCAAACACGTCCTCAAGCGCCCCGCCCGGGCCGTGCAGATTTTCGTCATACAAAAACACAATCTTGGGGAAAAGAACCGGCTTTTTGCAGTCCTTTTTTCCCTGTCCCTTTCTTCTGACATCCAAAAGGGAGATGGTAGCCATCTTTGCAAACCGGCTTTTGCCAAGTCCGGCCGTCACCGTAATGAAAGGATAATCCCCTCTGCTGGAAGCCACGGTATTAAACTTGTATTCCCATCCCTGGAATCCCTGTTCAAATTCGCGCTTTACATCCTCAAGGGCTTCTTCCTCCGCCCGCTTCTGGTCAATCCCAAGCTTTAAATATCTTGAAAGCCCTCTCTGATAAGTCTTTTCCGCATAGGGCTCCAGAATCTTGTCCACCTCCGGCACGGTGAATCCGCCATACTGCTGGCTGGCCGCGCTCAAAACGATATCTCCAATCACGTCGAAAGCCACGTCCAGCGTTTTGGGCTCGTTGTACCAGATATTTCCCATTTCAAAACCGCCTGTCAGGACATTTGCCACGTCAAAAAGGCAGCAGTTCATGGTATCCCGCCTTGCGGACATATCATGGACATAGATATAGCCGTCCCGGCATGCCTGGATTTCCTCCACCGTCATAAAAAACTTCTGGTAAAGCTCTTTATTGAACTGATTAAAAATCAGACTGCGCTTTGTGGATACCAGCGCGCTGTCCGTATTTGCGTTTTCCTTGTCGCCCACATACATGATAGACTGGCTTTTTTTGTAGACGTCGTCCATCATGCGCACAAAATCCTGTTTGTAATTCCGGTAATCCCGATAACTTTTCGCCACAATGGGCTTGATTTCTTCCAGAGCGCTTTCCACAATGTTGTGCATGATGGGAATCGGAATCCTGTCCGTTTCCATCTCGTCAACCTTGTCAATCACAAACCTGCAGATATGCTCTTTTTCGTCCTCCGTAAACTTGGTGAGCGCCCGGTACGCGCTTTTCCCGACGGCGTCGATTACCTTCTGGACATTAAAAGCCTCTAAGCTTCCGTCCTTTTTTATCACCTTGATTTCCTTCTTAGGCTGAAATAATCCGCTGTATTTTGCAGTCCCTTCCTGCACGTCGTTCATCTGCTTTCCCTCATTCTTCCCAATACTCCCCCGACCTGAAATTTGTAAGATAAATACCAAATCTGGTAGAAATATTTAAAACAAATCTATATATTGTAGTGATATCCAGTATAATAAAATCCGGCGGGACTGTCAATATAAAAATCTTCAGCACCTGGCGCCTATCATCCCCGACTTTTCAACGGCGTTAACCGCCTCCTCAATCTCCTCCACCGGAAGCGTTAGGGCAAAGCGCACATATCCTTTTCCCAGTTTTCCGAAACTGCTTCCCGGCGTGCACAAAAAGCCTGATTTTTCCAAAAGTTCCGTAACAAAGGCCACGTCGTCCGAATATCCGTCGGGAATCTTTCCCCAGGCAAACATGGTTCCCTCGCTGTCCGGGATGTTCCATCCGATTTTTCTAAGTCCGCCGCAAAGCGCGTCTCTCCGCCTCTGGTACTCCGCGCAACGCTCCCTTACGCCGTCGTCCGGTCCTGTTAAAGCGGCGATTGCGCCGTACTGCACCGGAAGGAAAGTTCCGTAGTCAATCTGGGAACGGAGTTTCTTAAAATTCTGCACCAGATATTCGTTTCCCACAAGGAAGCCCGCTCTGGCCCCCGTGTAGTCGAAGCTTTTGGACAGGGAATAAAATTCCACGCAGTTTTCCTTTGCCCCCTCAAACTGCAGGATGGATTTTCCCACATGTCCGTCGTAAATAATATCGGAATAAGCGTTGTCATGGACAATAATGATATCATGGGCCTGTGCCCAGGAAATCAGCTCCTCGTAAAAGCTGTCGGGGGCAAGCTTGCAAATCGGGTTTAAAGGATAGGAAACTATGATGAATTTCGTTTTCTGGCAGATTTCCTCATCAATAGACTTTAAATCCGGCAGATAATTGTTTTCAGGGCGCAGCTCATAGGTTCTCACGTCGGCCATGGCAAGGGCGGGGCCAATGGAAAAAACGGGGTAGCCGGGGTCGGGAACAAGCACAATGTCGCCGGGATTGCACAGGGAAAGCCCGATATGGGTAATTCCCTCCTGAGAACCGTAAACATCCGTGATTTCCCTTTCGTTTAAATGTACATGATAACGTTTCTCAAACCGGTCAATCACCGCCTTTGTGAGTTCCGGGAGCATTTTCAGCGCGTATTTGTAATTTTCGGGCTTTTCTGCCGCCTCCACTACCGCCTTTATTATATGGGGCTCCGTGGGAAAATCCGGCGTTCCCACAGAAAGGTTGTATACCTTTCTTCCGCTCTTCTCCACCGCTTCTTTTTTCTCGTTCAATAACTGAAAAATTCCTTCCCCGAAATTTTTCATTCTGTCTGATACCTGCAGTCTCATCTTAAAAATCTCCTATTCCGGTTTTCCATGCTGTTTTATTGTTCCGTATAATTTTCGATAATCTGTCTCAGATAATCGGCATAATCTTTTTTGACGCGTTCAGGGGTCAGAATGCAGACTTCTGCGCCAAGCCCCGTGAGCCAGCCGAAAAACTGTCTGCTGACCGCCACATTGATTTTCACGCTGGCCGCGCCGTCAGAAAGCTTTCGGATGCTGATTTCCCGCCCGAAGCGGTCAAGCACGATTCCTATCATACTCTCCGGGAGCCTTAATGTGACGGTTTCGGGTTCGCCGCCAAACATGCCGAAGGTTCTGTTGGTATACTGTGCAATATCAAACTTTTCAAAGGCCTCCACGCCTTTGCGTTCCTGCCCTTCCTGCTCTTCGATGCGGCTCATTTTGTCCACACGGAAGTGTTTGATTTTTTCTTCCTCGTCATCATAGGCAACCAGATAATAATTTTCATCCTTCCAGGTAAGCGCCCAGGGACTGACGCGGTATCGTTTCCCTTCATGTCTGGGCACCAGCTCTCTTTTAATATTCCACACAAGGTATGTAAAGGTAATCGGCGCGTTATCCTGTATGGCCTTATGGACCATATCCACGTTATAGTAAATACTTTCGTTTTCCGTTTTGACTCTTCCTGCTACAAAAACCTGTCTCTGGAGCTGCTTTCCCTCATAGGGACCGGCAAGTTTCTCTATTTTGGAAATCAACTGCCTTGATTTCTTCAAAGTGATAAAACGGGACGCCTGTACGGCGTCCACCAGAAGCTTTAACTCCGGCAGTTCAAACTCCCTTCCGGCCATATAATAACCGCCGCCCTTGCGGGCTTTTACATAGACAATGTCGTAGCCGAACTGGTTTAAGCATTCAACGTCGTCGTAAATACTTTTCCGCTCGGCCGGGATTCCATAGGAAGAAAGGCGCGCTATCAGCTCCCTGGAAGAAAGACAGTGCGCCTCGTCCGTATTTTCGCTCAGTATCTTTAAGAGATACAGAATTTTCATTTTCTGGTTGACGCCTCTGGGCATTATAATATCTCCTCCAGCTCCCACAGATTACGGATTTCATAATCAATTTTAAGCCCCGCGGTGTTTTCTTTTTTCCCGGGATTGTACCAGCAGCAAAAAACCCCCGTGTTATTTGCCCCCTGCATATCGCTGGAGAGCGAATCGCCTACGACGATTGTTTTTTCCTTCCGGAAATCAGGAATCTGCCGGAAACATTCCTCAAAAAACAAGAGACTGGGCTTTGGATACCCTATTTCCTCGGAGACGAAGATGCCGTCCATGATTTTGTCCAGACCGGACAGACGAAGCTTATTCCTCTGGGTAGCGGAAACGCCGTTGGTAATGACGTACTGTCTTACTTTCCCCTTCAGTTTGCTGCAAAGCTCAAAAGAATTATCCTGAAAAAAGAAGACACTGCCCAGCGCCTTCTGGTAAAAATCAGCAAAACTTTTCACCGGTATATCGGTAACGGCAAGTTCCTCAAAAAGCGCCTCGAATCTTCCCGTAAGGAGCTTTTCCTTTTCAATCTCGCCACGCTCAAGACGTTTCCAGAAAGAATCGTTAATTGCGGCGTAGCGTTTTACCACGTCGTCCGTTATTTCCCTGCCAAAATCGCGAAAGCTCTCGTTAAGCGCCCACTGCTGGGATTTGTCAAAATCCAGCAGCGTCTGGTCCACATCCCACAAAATAGTCGTAAATCTTTTCATTCTTCCCCTCATTTCTGCGCTGTTTTTAAGCGCATGACAGGCGTTTTCTATATAAAAAGAGCTGGCATTTAGCCAACTCTGGTAGCATTCTCACCTTCCAGTTGTTTGTTTTTATTTTTCCTGGGTTTAATGCCAATAAAAATTGCAATACCGCCAAGCACTACAATAACTGCCATTACAAGCAGGTAAGATAAAAAACTGTTCAAAAATAATATTAAATTGTTCATTTCCCCACCAGGCCTTTCCATATATTATGTTTGCTCTTACATCATAGCATTGTAGCTTTTTACCGTCAAGATGTCTTTTTTGTTCTCCTGCCGCCACAGTTCTGCGAGTAATAACCCTGCAGGGCGATATCGCCTGCCATATCTTCCGCTTCCCTGATAATATCAGGCGCATATCCCATAATTCCAAGGAGCTTAATGGCGTTTCGGGTGGTTGCCCTGCCCTCCATAATTTTATAGCTGAAAGAAATGTCGTTTTCGGCAATTTCCTCCTCGAAATGGTAATTGCTGTAGTACTCTTCCAGAAGATAAGTCAGCTCAATATCGTGGGTGGCCGCATAGCACATGCTGTTTTTCAATGAAATGCTCTTCAGAATCTGAGTGGACGCGGCGATTCTTTCTATGGTATTGGTTCCCCGCAGCACTTCGTCCACGAAGCACAAAACGGGAAGCCCGTCCGTGACGGTCAAATCCAGAATCCGTTTCAGCGCTTTTATCTCCACCATATAATAGCTGTCCCCTCCCTGAACATCGTCCCGAAGGCTCATGGACGACATCGGACGGCACAGAAAGCCCGTATAGCTGTCCGCCGGTACCGTGTGGACAGTCTGTGCAAAAATACTGGCAAGGGCAGCCGTTTTCAAAAAGGTTGATTTTCCCGACGCGTTGGAACCGGTGATAAGTACGCTTTTTTCCGTTGCCATATCGTTTTTCACCGGATTCTCAATCAGAGGATGGTAAAGCCCCTTTGCGCTAAAGCCCATCCGCTTTGCAAACGACGGGATACAGTACGAATCCAAAGACTCCCGCCATGCGCCTACCGCAATCAGCGCTTCTATCCCGCCCAAAATGCCAATCATTTCGTCAATCTCAGAGATATGCCTGCGCACCTGGGAAAGCATCTGATTAAACTTGATTAAATCCAGATGGAACCCCATTCTCACAAAATCAAGCAGCATTTCCAGCGGATTGCCCGAACCGGACATTCTGCCGCCGGACATCAGCAAAAAGGACCCGCGCCTGAAACCGTTCATAGCCGCGCTACAGCTTTTTAAACGGGACAGCTCCTCTTTCAGTTCCGCAATTCTGTAAGGCTGCAACTTTTTTACCGCGTCCAGAATGCGGAACACATAGGCAAAGCTGACGATATAAGGGTCAATTTGGCTTTTCACCCTAAAATAAGACATGTTATTGTAAATCAGCACACAGGCCAGAAGCAAAATTCCCATAGGCAGATTGACAAAAAGCGACCCCACCGACAGGAAAATCAGCACAATCATTAAATAATGCGGGAGATTGCTCCGGTTCCCCAAATCGTCCAGATAGTCCAGATAATCATAAATGGAAAATTTTCCGGTTCCTCCAAGCATACTGAATATAAACTGGAAAGCGACTCTCTCGTCGGGATTGTTGCGGAAAAATTCGATTATTTCCTCTCTGTGCGAAAGCGCTTCTTCCTCACAGCAGGGTTTCCGCAGAAGGTAGTACAGATACTCCTCTCCCGCAGCGGAATAAGTATAATTCATTCTTTTAAACACATCGTCCATGTTTAAGTCATTCCACGTAATGTCGTCAATGACAAAACCGTCCTGATGCTTCAGAAAATAATGGGAAATATTTTCAAACTTCTCCGGTTTATATTCTTTTTGCGGCAGAACGCCGTAATCTTTCCGCAGCCTCCTGATAAATTCTTTCTGTGATTTTTTGTAATCAAAAAAGCCTTTTACCATAAAAAGCACGATAAATCCCAGTATTACCGCCGCAAAAATTAGATATTCCATTAATTTTCTCCCATTATCCTGTTCCTGATTTTTTCTGCTTTCCGGTAAATCTCCTCCGGTTTCTCCTTTGTGTAAAATTCTCCTTTATCATAGAGAATTTTCCCGTGAATCACGGTCATAACCACGTTTTGTTTGCTTCCGCTGTACACAAGATTCTTGGGAATGTTGTTAATTGGCTGCATATTAGGCTGCTGTAAATCAATCATAACCATATCCGCCAGCTTTCCGGCAGCCAGAACATCCGCATTTGTAAGCCCCATGGCGTGTGCGCCGTTTACCGTCGCCATCTTCAGCACCTCCATGGCGTCCACAGCCGCCGCGTCTTTTTCACGCAGCTTTGCAAGCGCCGTCACCAGAAACATTTCCCGGAACATGTCAAGACAGTTGTTGCTGGCGGGCCCGTCAGTCCCAATGGCCACGGGAATCCCCCGGCGCACATACTCCGCCACCGGTGCCATGCCGCTGGCCAGCTTCAGGTTGGAGGCCGGATTGGTCACCACATGGAGACTGTGCTTTTTAAAGACATTCATATCTTCATCCGACATGTGTACACAGTGATAGCCGCCACCGCCGTATTCGAACATCCCCAATTGATCCAGGAATACCGCCGGGGTCATGCCGTAGCGCTCTACGCAGCCCTCTACCTCTTTTACGGTCTCCGCGAGATGGGTGTAGACGGGCGCACGGTTTCTCCTGGCCAGCGCTGCCATCCCCTCCAGGAGCTCCCTGGAACAGGTATACTCCGAGTGGAAGCCCATCTGGTAGCTGACCAGCGGATCTGCTTTATTCCATTTCCGGTATTCTTCTTCCTGTTGTTCCAGGGAAGATGTGAAATTGTTCAGGCCGCTGGTCAGGACACAGCGCATGCCTGTGTCCATACAGGCCTGTGCCGTCTGGCCGGGGACCAGATACATGTCAAAGACAGCCGTGATGCCCGCGGTCAGATACTCCAGGACGGCCAGCCGGGTCAAATGGTAGATGTCCTCCGGGGAAAGCTTCGCCTCCATAGGGAAAATCTTCTCCTCCAGCCACTGCTGCAACGGTACATCGTCCGCGAAAGAACGCAGAAACGTCATGGCAGAGTGGGTGTGGGCGTTTTTGAAACCGGGCATCAGAAGATTGCCTTTGCAGTCAATCTCCGTGTCCCAGGGGATTACCGGAAGGGCTTTCCCTATCTTCCCGCTGTTGGGTTGCTCTCGATTTATGGATTGCGCCCGATTTGCGGATTGTGTCTCACCTTTGGATTGCGCCTGGTTCGTGGACTGCATTCCATCTTTGGATTGCGCCTGGTTCGTGGATTGCATTCCATCTTTGGGTTGCAGCTGATTCGCGGGTTGCAACTGATTCTTGGAGTCACTTTCTACTATATACGCAATCCTATCATCCTTGACCCACACTTCCCCCCGGAAGATGGGCCTGTCTTTCTCCATCGTCAGAATCTGCGCGTTATAAAGTCTGATATTCACCGGATGGAATCACCTCCAAATCCATAGGGGAGCAGCTCCCTCAGCCCATGCACCCGATAGTCCGAATCGCTCTTTACTACGATTACAACAAAATCCTCCCCGGCGAACTCCTGCATGACCTGTCTGCAGATGCCGCAGGGATAGGCATAGTCCACAGGTTCCGCGCCCTCCATGCCGCCAGCTATGGCAATGGCGGAAAACCGCCGCTCTCCCTCGCTGACCGCCTTGAAGATTGCCGTCCGCTCCGCGCAGTTCGTAGCGCCGTAAGAAGCGTTCTCGATATTCCCGCCCTGGTAGATTCCGCCCTGCTCTGTCAGCAAGGCCGCTCCCACCGCATAGCGGGAATAGGGAACATAGGCCATCTTCCGGGCATCCAGCGCCGCCTGGGCCAGTTGCCGCCAAACAGCATCATCCCGTTGCTTTCCGCTCCCTCTGGAATCATCTCCCTGGCACTTCCCGCTCCCCTCGGAATCCAGCCTTTCCGCAGGGTGTGCTTTTTCTCCGGCCTGCATTTCTGACTGCTTTTCCATTGATTGCGTTCCCCCGGATTGCCGTTCATCTATATTTTCCATATATATCCCCCAACTATCCGCATACTCCCGTAAACTCTCCTGTCCCCATCACAAATCTCACTTGTCTAAAAGCCCTTTCATTCCCTTCACCGACTCCGTCACCAGCATCTTGAAATGCGGCGCGGCCATATCCGCGGCCTCCTGCACCTCCTGATGGCTCAGGGGATTGGCCGACAGGCCTGCGGCCAGGTTGCAGATACAGGATACGCCGCAGATACGCATCCCCATATGATTGGCCGTGATGGCCTCCACCACCGTGCTCATCCCCACTGCGTCGCAGCCCAGAGTGCGGAGCATGCGGATCTCCGCCGGCGATTCGAAGGAAGGCCCCGTCAGCTGAGCATACACGCCCTCTTGGAGGAAAATCCCCTTCTCCCTTGCCGTCTTCGTCAGCAGCCGCTGCAAATCCTTATCATACACGGCGCTCATATCCGGGAAACGCGTGCCCAGCTCCTCAATGTTGGGCCCAATCAGAGGATTTGGCGCGAAGACAGATATGTGGTCTTTGATCATCATCAAATCGCCCGCATGGAAAGACGTGTTCACCCCGCCCGCCGCATTGGTCAAGAAGAGAATCTCGGCCCCCATCAGCTTCAGCAGCCGGACGGGCAGCACCACATCGCTGACCGGGTATCCCTCATAGTAATGGACCCGGCCTTTCATACAGGCCACAGGCACATCGTCCACGTACCCGAATATGAACTTCCCGGCATGCCCCGGCACCGTGGACACCGGAAAGCCTTCCAACTCGCTGTAGGGAACCTGACATTCCACACGGATGCCGTCCGCGTAGTCCCCCAGGCCGGAGCCCAGCACGATTGCCACCCTTGGGATGAAATCCGTCCTGTTCCTGATATCCCTGTAACATTTCATCAGTTTCTCATACACTTCCTGTCCCATGGCCCTCCATCCTTTCTCTCCCAATCAGCCGCCGCGCCCTCCGGCCCCTCGACTATCGTGGAAAACACAATAAGGGAGCAACCTCTTCCCAAGGTCTCCCCCGTCAACTTACACGCCCTCCGCAATATCTTTCCCTGCATGCGTCAGCACATGACAGCTGCCGATTCCAGATACCTCTTTACGTTCCGCGTCCCTTTCACATGAATTAATAAACACATTATACAAAAAATCATAAAAAAAAGCAATTATTTTCTATAAGTCTCCCATGCCCTGAAAAATGTTCCGGAATTTCACTTTCAAAGCTGTTTTTTGAATATTCGCTTTCTTTCTAAGGGGGAATATGTTACTATGAAAGGCATGGATTGCTGCAGAACCTGGTGCGATGCGGCACGGCTGACGCGGCACGGCTCCAGAGATTCCGTTCCATGAATATGAATATAAGGATTATAAGAAAAGGCTTGTTTATATGAAAAACGTGAAAAAATCTACTCTATTGATTATCTTGTGCTATTTCGGGCTCTACCTGGCCATCGGGCTCTCCCTGCTCCTAAAGCAGCCCTTCGGCAACCCACCCGATGAGTACAACCGCTATCTGATTCCCCAGTACATCGCACAGCATGGCACGCTCCCCAACGGCTACGAGGAATCCATCCGCATCAGCGGCTACGGCTTTTCCTACGCCTTCCAGCCCATCCTGCCCTATATGCTCCAGGGTTATGTGATGCGGCTTGTGATGCAGTTCACCGGCTCGGAAGAAGCCCTGCTCTATGCCGCCAGAGGGGTCAACCTTGCACTGGGCCTGCTCACGGCGGGGGTGGTGCTGCTTTTGTCCAGGGAGTGGTTCCGGGACAGGCGCTTCGGCTTTTGTTTCGCCTTCCTGGCTACTTTCCTGCCCCAGAGTCTCTTCATCCATACTTATGTGAACACGGACTCCTGCTGCATGCTGTCCATCGCTGTCATGCTCTATGGGCTGACCCGGGGCCTGAAAAGCCGGTTCTCCTTTGGCGACTCCCTTATCATGGCCGTGGGCATCATCCTCTGCGCCCTGTCCTACTACAATGCCTACGGCTATATCCTAAGCTGTATCCTGTTGTTCACGGTGTCTTTCCTCTCCGCTTCCGGCCAGGGGCTTTCCTTTGACGGGAAAAGCTTTTTCAAAAAAGGATGTTTCATCAGCGCCATCGTGCTGGCAGGCATCGGCTGGTGGTTCATCCGCAGCGCCGTCCTTTATGAGGGGGATTTCCTGGGGCTGCGGGCCAGGAACGAATGCGCTGCTCTCTACGCCAGCCCGGAATTCCATCCCGACACCCGGGTGACCTGGCAGAGCCAGGGGCGCTCCATGTGGGAAATGCTGACGAAGTCCGACTTCTGGACTCTCTCTGTGCTGAGTTTCATCGGCATCTACGGAGCCATGGCCATCCCTACGTCCATCTGGATATACCGATTCTATAAGGCGCTGTTCCTGATTGGCCCCGTGCTCTGTATTGTGCTGCGCTGTCCCGTGCCGCAGGAGAAGGGACGTCCCCATGACAGGAAGCCGTTATTTAGGATATTTTATCACGTAAATATGATATTCTGTATCCTTATGCCTGTCATTCTGAGCCTGATTTATTCCTACGCCACGGATTATCAGCCCCAGGGACGCTACCTACTGCCGTCTTTGCTGCCGCTGTGCTTTTATACGGTGCGGGGACTAGCGAAGGCAGGCGGCCTGAAAGCTGCCGTCCCTTTCCGCGGACATTCCTCCCGACCAGGAGGAGGAATCAGCGAAGCCTGGCGGAACCGTATCCTCAGCTGCGCCGCGACCCTTTTCTGCCTCGCGGTGGTAGCCATGTCGGCTCTGACGGTGTACGGCTATGCCTTCCCCTATTACGAGGCCAATCCTGTGGCTCCCTGATCATGGTCAACTTCGCCGTGGCCTTTTCTGCCTCGCGATGGCGGGAAATATCCACAAACTGCTTTCATTTGCTCTGGCAAAACGCTGCCATGATGTCCTTGCTCCGTCTCATCGCCAGAAACTGTCATCTTACACTTTAACTTCAAAAATGTTAAAAGCCATACTAAATGAAAACTGTTAAAAATTAATAAAGGCATTGTCACGGAGACGAAAATGTAGTATAATGCCATACAGAATTATCCAAGGGAGGCATAATAATATGAACAAAAAAGATTCTGTTATAGAAGAGAAAATGCTCAAAAAAATGCCCGTTCTGGAAAAAATCATGGCTCCATTTCTTGCCGATTTTTCTATAAGCTGGCAAGCAGAGCTTATCGCTTATAATACAACATTGTACCCCTTTATCATAAAGCCGTCTTTCACCTTTGCAGAAACATTTGGGCTGGAATACGAATTACTGCTGGTCTATACACCATATGATTCGATGCAGGCACGCACAATGCAGGCCATCAATTCCATCTTTTCAAGAGACCCGGCAAAAGGCCGTGTAGAAAACCTGATCTGTGTAGTTGTCTCCGATGCGCCCAATGCCAAAGACTGGCTGAATACTTACGCGGCAGAGAATCAGGATTTGCGCACCTATGTGGTATTCAGCAAAGAGTCTCTTCTTCATCGGCCGTCCCACTCTATGCTAAGCGAATTCCGCAAGCAACTGGCTGAACGGGATCTTTTTGACGTTCAGCTTCCTCTTTTGAATGATATGTATTTCTTTGGGCGCCAAACGATTCTACAGACGCTTCAGGATAATATCAAACGAAGCGAAAACAGTGGAATATTCGGACTCCGAAAAACCGGAAAGACTTCCTTACTATATAAAATCAAGCGAACGATAGAAAGCGCAGAAATTGGAAAAGTTTTCCTCTATGACGCTAAAAGCGCAAAAATACGCATGCGTTCCTGGTCCGACCTAATGCTTCAAATTATGAAAGAAATCTGTAATGCCTACGCGCTTTCTTATAATGCCTTAAATGAGAGTAGCCCCATAGAGATAGTAGAGGCATTTGAATCTATCGTGAAGTCCATACCGAAAAGTCAGCGCACAGTGATTATTATTGACGAAATCGAATATATATCATTCAACCCTCCTTTGGATTCGCATTGGGAAAAAGAATTTTTCAATTTCTGGCAATTTCTCTGGTCCATGCAGTCTACATATCGGAACATATGTTTTGTCATTGCGGGTGTCAATCCTATGGTGGCAGAAGTCAGCTCCATTAAAGCAGTCCAGAATCCGCTGTTCGGGATTGTGAATTGCTATTATCTACAAGGGCTTGAGAAAAATGACATCCACGAAATGTCAAGGCGTATCGGCCGGAGGCTCGGATTAAAATTTGACCATACCGCCATAGACTATCTGTTCTCGCAATATGGAGGACATCCTTTATTGACCAGGTTGGCCTTAAGCTATGAAAACAAAAATGCCACCACAAAGCCCGTCACCTTTACGGCCAAGACGCTGATGGACACGGAAGTCGCTCGTGAAAACGAACTTGTTCCTTATTGCCAGCACATTGTCGATGTCCTGAAAGATTTTTATCCTGACGAATACACTCTTTTGGAGTTTCTGGCAATCGGAGCTACGCAAGATTTCATTGACCTGGCACCATCTCCGATGACAATCGCACATTTAAAAAATTACGGGCTACTGGTTTATGATAATCATATGCCCAAGATAGGCATCCCTGTAGTTGCCAATTATATCAAGGGGATACAAGCAAAAATGCAAGGCGCGCAAATAGCCCGTTTTATTGTGCCTGTGGAACAAAGGACAAATTGGCTCCAAAATATTGTGAAGTCGATTATTTCATACATGCGGCAGCTCGAGATTGCTATCCGCAAAGGCTCCACGCCTTTGTTATTCGGGAGCAATTCTTTCCCGGAGGCAGATAAATTACTGGAGATTCCAGTGGCTACAAATGAAAACGATTTTAAAGTATTTATATCCACTTTTTCCAATTGTTTCGTGGAATCAATTGTGAATTATGGAAAGTCCATTTCCAACTCTAACTATTTCTGGACAACAATCAAAGACAATTATCAGCATTTGTTTGATGCCTTGTTGCGTGTCAAAGCTTACAGGAATCGCAGCGAGCATCTGAAACTGACTCCGCAAATGCAGGAAATCGTGGATAGGTATTTATATATCGATTTAGAAGGGAAAAATATATGTGATGTCACTGACGCAAATTTTGTTCTGCAACAGTGTGTTGCCGAAAATTTAAAGCTAGCGATTAGTATAGAAATTTCTATACTATCATGAGCAAGGAGCAGCTTGACCCTAGCAAGACCTTAAAATCTGCGGATTCTGCTAGGCATTCCAAAGCTCCGTATGGAGCTGGTACCTTTCAGAGGAATCGAGATAGACTTTGGATTTGATGAGACAGTACTTGTAATCTTGTATGGACTGTCAGTACTTGATTACAGAATACCACCTCCTTGTATTTTTGCGCTGTGCGTGAGACACGGACGCTGCTTCTTCACAACAAGGAACACGTTTAGTTGGAACCAAAAAAGCGGAAATTCGGGCTTTCGTTTCCGAGATTGTTTGAGTGATAGAATGGAGGCAATAACGTGACTGTCGAAAAATTAACATCGGTACTGGAATTGGGAGAAAATACAGCAGTGGAATTTAAACGCTGCGGAAACGGCATAGAGTCAGATACGTATGAGTCTGTCTGCTCCTTCCTGAACCGATTCGGCGGGGATATTTTTCTGGGCGTTCTTGATGATGGCACCGTGGAGGGCGTTCCGGAGCAGGCTATATCTGATAACATGAGAAATTTTATAAAAATGGTGAACAATCCTGACATCATTAATCCTACGGTGTACCTTGCCCCAGAAAAGATTGTATTTGAGGGAAAATGCATTATCTATATCCATGTACCCCCCAGTTCAGAGGTCCATCGCTATAAAAAGGTAATCTATGACCGCGTGGATGATGCCGATGTGCGAGTCACCTCCACCAGCCAGATTGCGGCTATGTATATCCGCAAACAGAACATTTTTACAGAGAAAAAGATTTATCCCTATATAGGCGAAGAGCATCTGCGGCTGGACCTTCTCCCTCTCTGCCGGAAACGTGCCATCAATAAACGTCAGGATCATCCTTGGAAAGATATGACAGATAAGGAGCTGCTGAAAAGCGCGGGCCTGTTAAGCGAGGACTTCTCAACCGGAGAAAAGGGCTTCAATCTTGCAGCTGTGATGCTTTTGGGAAAGGATGATGTGATTCAGTCCATCTGTCCTACCTACAAGACAGACGCTATTTTGCGAAAAGTCAATACGGATCGTTATGATGACAGGGAAATCATAAAAACGAATCTGATTGAAAGCTATGAGGCACTTATGGCATTTGCTAAAAAACATTTATGGGATAAATTTTACTTGGAGGATAACCTGACCGTAAGCCTAAGGGATAAAATCACGCGGGAAATGCTCACAAATATGCTCATTCACCGTGAGTTTACCAGCTCTTATATCGCCAAATTCATCATCGAGGAAAACCGGATGTATGTGGAGAACGCCTGCAGAGCCTCCAGAATCGGAGAAATCACGCCAGAGAACTTATCTCCTGTTCCGAAGAACCCTTTGATTGCCGCTTTCTTTAATCAAATCGGAAATGCGGACGAGCTTGGCTCCGGAACCAGAAATTTATACAAGTACAGCAGGCGTTATTCCGGGAAGAATCCCAGCATTATCGAAGGGGATATTTTTAGGATAAATGTTCCATTGGATGATGCATATTCTTTTGATGCGGATAAGGTCGGAGATAAGGTCGGAGATAAGGTCGGAGATAAGGTCGGAGATGGTGTCCTTTATCATCTGACGGAAAATCAATATCGTATCGTCCGCTGCCTTGAGGAAAATCCTGGGATGTCTGCCACACAGCTGGCAAAAAAGATTGGCATTTCACCGAGAAAAGTGGAAAGCAATATCCAAAAGTTAAAGGAATTTGGTATGTTGCAGCGACAGGGATCACCCAGGAAAGGGCATTGGGTTGTAAAACGTAAAATCTGAAACAATAAACAACGGCATGAATCCCCAGGGCAAGGGGCAGGCAGCTACGCCCCATTGTCCTACTTGCAACGTGGCTGATAAAAAAGCGGTCGGTTCCCGAAATGCCGCAAGGCATCTGGCTCTGATGCGAACGGCGAGTGTATCCGGCTTGCGTCCGGCAGAAGAAAAAGCCACCAATAAGACACTGTGAACTTATCTTTTGTTCACCGGTATCCAACGCTTAGACCTTTAAGGTGTCATTGCCCCAGGGAACCGGCCTTACACAGAGGGCCGCCGACTGTTTGAGATAGTCGGCGGCTATTTTTCTGCCCATTCTGGACGCTTTCAGCCACGGAAATCGCTAAATAATGATGCACACCATGCCCCCGTTGCTGTCGTTCACAATCTTCTGCATGGTGTCCTGGAGCTTGATCTGGCTCTCCTCGCCGATGACCGCCACCTTGGCCGTAATTCCGTCATTTACCAGCTGTTCTACCGTCTTTCCGAAGATATTGGTGTCCCAGATGCCGCGCTCTATGTCTGCCTGGTTGATGAATCCGATCAAATCGTTGGCCTGCTCCTGGGTCCCTACGATAGGAGCGATTTCCGTCTCGATATTGGCCCGGATCATATGGATGGAAGGGCTGGAGGCCTTTATCTTCACGCCGAATTTGTTGCCGTGTTTGATCAGCTCCGGCTTCTCCAGCATAATCTCGTCCTTGTCCGGCGTCACCACTCCATAGCCTTTGATGCGCACCATGTTCACCGCGTCCAGCACCTTGGAATACTCATGCTTCATGGCCGCGAAATCCTTCAGTTTGCTGATCAGCTGGTACTCGTCCGTGATGGTCTCCCCCACCATCTCCGTCAGCATCTCATAATAGTAAGCCTCCTCCACGTCCAGCGTGACGCGGATGACGCCGTCCGACAGGCTTATGGTGTCTGTCTTACAGCGCTTTATGTACTCGCTGTCCAGCTCCACGGGCTTTTTCAGCACATCCCGGATTGTGTCGTAATCCTTCATCAGCGCCTTGACCTGGAGGATGATGTCCTGCTTCATGCGATTGTCCGCGGGGAGCATCTCCACCCATTTGGGCATGTAGAATTCGATGGAGGATACCGGGAACTCATACAGGACATTTTCCAGCAGCATATGGATATCTTCTTTCTTCAGCTGCTCACAGTTCACCGTCACCGCAGACACGCCGTATTTGTCGCTGATCTCCCCCGCCACCCGCTTCGCGTCCTCCGAATAGGGCTTCTGGCTGTTCACCAGCACCAGGAAGGGCTTGCGCAGCTTCTTTAAGGCCAGGATGGTCTTCTCCTCCGCCTCCAGATAGTTCCCTCTGGGAATCTCCCCAAAGCTGCCGTCCGTGGTGATTACAAAGCCGATGGTGGAGTGGTCGTTCATGACCTTATCCGTGCCGATTTCCGCCGCCTGGGTGAAGGGAATCTCGTAGTCGAACCAGGGTGTCTTCACCATCCGCTCCATGTCCTCCTCCATGTGCCCGGCAGCGCCCTCCACCATGTAGCCCACGCAGTCAATCAGACGAACGGACACCGGGATTT
>OFFW01000734.1_pt1 | contig 22317 bp, 20 predicted proteins | sample 1521501 | NCBI WGS metagenome assembly OFFW01 (sample SAMEA3504107, study PRJEB24116) | mouse gut metagenome | biome: mouse gut; feature: mouse-associated habitat; material: faeces | place: Denmark | collected 2011
GGCTAAAGCCGGTAGGTTCGGTTTGCTGCTAAAGCAGCCTAAAGTGTGCACCCTAAAAGTTATCTCTTATCCTTTTCTCTTACCCTATCTCAAAGTTATCGGAATTGCTCTTCTCCTGCAAATCCTGATTCTGAATGTACGCTTTGATTATTTCATCCGTCACATTTCCACTGCTCGCTACAAAATATCCCCTTGCCCATAAATGCTGTCCCCAGAATTGCCTGTTCAATTCTTTATATTCCATCTGCAGTTTCCTTGACGTATTTCCTTTTATATATTGTACCAGTTTACTTGCCGACAGATGGGGCGGCACTGACACAAGCAGATGTATGTGGTCACTCCCTACATGGCCTGCCAGGATCTCCACCTCATTGCTCTGGCAGATCATTCGAATCAGTTCCCTTGTCCGCAATGCTATCTTCCCTGTTATCACTGGCTTACGGTATTTTGTTATCCACACTAAATGGTATTTGATATCATATGTGCAATGTGCTGACTTTCTGTAATTTTCCATTATTCTCACCTCAAGTTTAGTATCTCTGTTCTCATTTTTTCTAAACTTGAAGCTATGGGGTTTACCTAAAGGTTTCGCCTAAAGGCGAGGGTTTTAACCCCACTATACAGACAATAAATATGAGGCTGCTACAAAAAACTGACAATTTCTACAATATATGGTACAGATGTTTCGTCATGTACAACCACATATCATATGAACGCCGAATTTCGTAGCAGCCTCAAAATATACTCTATTTTATATCTGATCCGTCACAATAAAGTCTGCGACTTCACTGTCACTTTGATCTATTTGGTTTTTACACTAATGCAGTCCCAGATCCTCTCCCGCAATCGTCCCGATCCCGTTCTTCTCCAGAACTGCTGTCAGCCCGTCCGAATCCGCCACACGGAAGATCATACATGCCTGCCCGTCCTTCTGCCCAAAAACAGAATACATATATTCCACATCGATCTCGGCGCTGGAAATCACACTGAGTACCTTGCTCAGCCCGCCGGGCGTATCCGGAACAGCCACGCCAACCACAGGTGTCATGGTCAGGATAAAGCCCTGTTCCAGAAGAATCGATGATGCTTTCGCAGCATCATCCACGATCAGCCGCAATACGCCGTAATCCGTCGTCTCCGCGATATTGATAGCCCGCATATTCACCTGATTCTGCGAGAGAATCCCGGTGATATCCGCCAGCTGTCCCGCTTTGTTCTCCAAAAATACAGAAATTTGAGGTATTGTCATAATGATAGCCTTGCTCCTTTCTTCAAATCTACTTATATCAAATCTTACGCTTATCGATCACGCGCACTGCCTTGCCTTCGCTTCTCGTAATGGACTTGGGTGCCACCAGCCGCACTTTCGCATAGATGCCCAGCATTGCTTTCAAGGCTGATACAAGGCTCTTCTCCATCGCCGTGATCTTACCCAGGTTATCGGAGAAGTTCTCCGGTGTCATCTCCACCATCACTTCGATGGTATCGGAATTGTTGACGCGATCCACGATGATCTGATAATTAGCCGGATAGCCCTGCTCCAGAAGCACCGTCTCGATCTGGGACGGGAAGACATTCACGCCCTTGACGATCAGCATATCATCGCTTCTGCCCATCGGCTTGCTCATCTTCACATGAGTACGGCCGCAGGAACATTTCTTTCTTGTCAGCACGCAGATGTCTCTGGTACGGTAACGCAGCAGCGGAAAGGCTTCTTTTGTGATCGAAGTAAACACCAGCTCGCCCTTACTGCCCTCCGGCAGAACCTCGCCTGTATCCGGATCGATGATCTCCGCAATAAAGTGGTCTTCATTGATATGCATACCGGTCTGCTCGCTGCACTCGAAAGCCACACCGGGACCGCTTGTCTCTGTAAGACCATAGATATCGTAGGCCTTAATGCGCAATTTATTCTGAATATCCTGCCGCATCTCCTCACTCCATGCCTCCGCGCCGAAGATACCTGCTTTCAACTTGATCTGATCCTGCAGCCCTCTCTCATGAATGCTCTCCGCCAGAAAAGCGGCATAGGAAGGCGTACAGCACAGAATCGTGGAACCCAGATCCACCATAAACTGCAGCTGTCTGTCCGTGTTGCCGGAAGACATGGGCAGCGTCAGACAGCCTACCTTATGGCTGCCGCCGTTTAAGCCCGGCCCTCCTGTAAAAAGGCCATACCCGTAACTCACATGGCATACATCTTCTTCCGTGCCGCCTGCCGCCATGATCGCCCGGGCGCAGCAGTCCTCCCACAGATCAATATCGTGCTGGGTATAAAAGGCCACCACCCGGCGTCCCGTAGTCCCCGAAGTAGACTGAATACGCACGCAATCCTTGAGAGGCCTTGCCAGCAGACCGTAAGGGTACGCTTCCCTTAAATCGTCCTTGGTCAAAAAAGGCAGCTTATGCAGATCCGCCACGCTCTGAATATCCTCGGGCGTAACTCCCTTTTCCTCCATTTTCGCGCGGTAGTAAGGCACATTGTCCCACACGTGGCGCACCTGCTTTACCAGCCGCTCATTCTGCCACGCAAGAACCTGCTCCCTGTCCGCAGTTTCAATTTCCTGTTGGTAATACCGTTCCATTTTTTTCGATCTCCTTCTCTACACTGCTGAAATCTGTTTTCTTAAAGTTTATGACACTGATAACCATGCATATCACAGACCTGCCAGCAATACTTGCTTAAATAAAAAATCCGAAAACCCTTGATTTTTCAATCTATGCACTTCGCCCCAGTTCAAACGCTTTCTTATTTAATTCCAGAAATTTCGACGGCACGCTTTGCTCAATGGCGCCCATCCACTCCTCATCGGTAAAATCAAAATGCTTCGCAAGTCTGCCCATCAGTACGAGATTCACTGCCTTGCTGCTCCCCGCCTCTTCCGCCAGGGACAACGCATCCAGCGCGTCCACCTGGATGTCAAGGGCCGCCATCTTTTCCACCAGATTCTCCGGATAGGCAGCCATCCCCGCGATCACCGGCATCGGATTGATCTGCTGGCTGTTGACAATGATTCTTCCGCCCGGCTTCACATATTCCGTATAGCGGGCCGCCTCCAGAAGTTCAAAAGAAAGAATGCAATCCGCCTGTCCCTTGTCAATAATAGGGGAACAGACTCTGTCTCCCCAGCGCACATAGGTGACAACGCTTCCGCCCCGCTGGCTCATACCGTGCACTTCGCTCACCTTCACGTCAAATCCCTTCCCCAGAAGCAGACGCCCCAGAAGTTTGCTTGCAAGCAGCGTGCCCTGTCCGCCTACTCCCACGATCATAATATTCTTTGTTTCCATATTTACCTCCATTCCGAAGCGCTTTATTCAGCCCTGCCCAGCGCGTCAAATTTGCACAACTGTTCACAGACGCCGCAGCCCACACAGAGCGTCGCATCGATCTTCGCCTTGCCGTCCACCATGCTGATAGCCGGACAGCCGATCTTCATACAGGCCTTACAGCCCTTACACTTCTCAGCATCGGAACAGATGGGTCCGGGATGCTTCACATACTTAAGCAGCGCACAGGGACGACGGGAAATGATGACCGAAGGCTCTTTTGCCGCCAGCTCTTCTGCTATCACTGCCTGACAGATCTCCATATCGTAAGGATCCACCACCCTTACCCGCCTGATCCCCACGGCATGGCACAGACTTTCCAGATCGATCTTCGCACAGGGATCTCCTTTCAGGTTATAGCCCGTGGTAGGGTTCTGCTGATGCCCCGTCATACCCGTAATGGAGTTGTCCAGTATGATCACCGTGGAATTCGATTCATTATACGCAATGTTGATCAGCCCCGTAACACCGGAATGCATGAATGTGGAATCCCCGATGACCGCCACCGTCCTGCCTGCGCTCTCCCCGTCTCCTGCTTTCACAAATCCATGCAGTCCGGAAACAGAAGCTCCCATACAGATCGTCGTGTCAATGGCTCCCAGAGGCTGCACGGCTCCCAGCGTATAACAGCCGATATCTCCCAGCACCGTGAGATTCATCTTTTTCAGAACATAGAAAATACTGCGGTGCGGGCAGCCGGCGCACATCACGGGCGGTCTGGCCGGAATGACTTCATCAAGCGCCGCTCCCGCCTGTACGTTCCCGCCCAGCTTCTCCTTCACCAGATTCTGACTCAGCTCGCCGATATTGGAGAACAGGTCTTTGCCGGACACCGCAAGCCCCAGACGCCTGCAATGAGTCTCGATAAAACCGTCCAGCTCCTCCACCACCACAAGCCGCTTTACAGCAGCCGCAAACTCCCTGATCTTCTGCTCCGGCATGGGCCAGATCATACCAAGCTTCAATACCGGATACGTATCCCCGAAGGCCTCCTTCACATACTGATAACAAGTGGAGGAGGTAATGATGCCGCAGGACTGATCGCTGCCCGCCTCGATGCGGTTGATCTTTGTCGTCTCCGCCCAGGCTGTCAGCACCTTTGTACGTGCCTCAACTTCCGGATGACGCTTCTTGGCGTTAGCCGGCATCATAATGTATTTGCCCTGGTTCTTCTCATATTTCTTCTGCGCCGGAAGCACCCTTTCCCCCGTCTCCACCACGCTCTGCGAATGGCTGACACGGGTGCACATCTTAAGCAGCACCACCGTATCGAATTCTTCTGAAAGCTCATAGGCAAGTTTCGCAAAGGCAAGCGCCTCTGCGGAATCGGAAGGCTCCAGCATGGGAATCTTGGACGCCTGCGCATAATGTCTGGAATCCTGTTCGTTCTGGGAACTGTGCATGCCGGCATCATCCGCCACGCCGATCACCAGTCCGGCATGCACTCCCGTATAAGATATGGTAAAAAGCGGATCGGCCGCCACGTTAAGGCCTACATGCTTCATGGCACAGAAGCTTCTCTTTCCGGAAAGACATGCACCGAATGCTGCCTCAAGCGCCACCTTCTCATTGGGCGCCCACTCCGCATACAGCTCCTCATACTTCGCCGCGCACTCCGTGATCTCCGTGCTGGGCGTTCCCGGATAGCTGGATACGAAGCTGCAGCCTCCTTCATAAAGGCCTCTGGCAACCGCCTCGTTGCCGAGCATCAGTGTTTTCATATATCCTTTTCCTCCTTCATCGTTTTCCCTAATTTTGATCCCCGATGGAGTCTTTCACAGAAACCGTCACCTTCTTCTCATAGCAGGAGAAGATCTCCTCCAGCCTTTTTCCTTCAGGCGCTTTCGTCATCATACTCACCACCGGCACGATCACAAGCCCGGCCAGCATACAGAAGGCGCCGGCATTGATGGGCGACTGCAAAAGCGCCGGAAAGCTCGACCGGAAAAAGATGTTCGCCAGCATCACCACCGTGGAGAACAAAAAGCTCACCCAGCAGGCTGCTTTCGTGGTCCGCTTCCAATACAGGCCGTAAAGGAAGGGAGCCAGGAAAGCTCCGGCCAGCGCGCCCCAGCTCACACCCATAAGCTGGGCGATAAACGTGACGTTGGAACGGTACTGGATCAGCGCCAGCACTACGGAGATTGCGATAAAGACCACCAGCAGCGCCCGCATCCATTTCACCTGTTCCTTCTCATCCATCTCTTTCATAATATTACCTTTAATGAAATCCAGCGTCAAGGTAGAACTGGATGCCAAAACAAGGGAAGAAAGCGTTGACATGGAGGCCGAAAGCACCAGAATGACCACCACCGCGATCAGGATCGTCGGCAGCCCTGACAGCATCGTCGGCACCACCGAGTCATACCCGTTCGCCGCAATATCGATCTTATCGTCAAACAGCCGTCCGAAGCCGCCCAGAAAATAACAGCCGCCCGCCACGATAGCCGCAAAAACAGTGGAGATAATCATGCCTTTGTTGATCGCGCTCTCGCTTTTGATGGCATAAAACTTCTGTACCATCTGCGGCAGTCCCCAGGTCCCCAGGCTGGTAAGGATAACCACCCCCAGAAGCCCCACCGGATCCGGCCCGAAGAAGGAGTTGAACACCCCCGGTGCCGCCGACACCGACTCGTCACTGACAGCCGCCAGTTTGTCAAGCGCCGCCAGAAAACCGCCCTGGCCGTTTAATACCGCTGCCACCACAGCCACGATGCCGAAGATCATAATGATACCCTGTATAAAATCGTTGATGGCGGTAGCCATATAGCCGCCGGCTATGACATAAATACCGGTGAGCACAGCCATCACGATCACGCACACGCTGTAATCAATATCGAAAGCCATCCCGAACAGACGGCTCAGCCCGTTATAGAGACTGGCCGTATAAGGGATCAGAAAGATAAAGATAATAGCCGAAGCCGCCAGTTTTAAAGGCTTACTCTCAAACCGTTCTCCGAAAAACTGCGGCATGGTGGCGCTGTCTAAATGCTGTGTCATAATACGGGTACGGCGACCTAACACCGCCCAGGCAAGCAGGGAACCGAGGAACGCGTTCCCCAGTCCCGCCCAAGTAGCGGCGATTCCGTATTTCCAGCCAAACTGCCCCGCATAGCCCACGAAAACCACCGCCGAGAAATAGCTTGTCCCATAGGCAAAAGCGGTCAGCCACGGCCCCACACTCCTGCCGCCCAGCACAAATCCGTTCACATCGGTGGCATGTTTCCGGCAATAAAGTCCGATTCCGATCATGACACCGAAAAAGATGATGAGCATCACTAATTTAATCACAAGATCCATTTTCTTTTTCTCCCTCCTCTTGCTGCATGATTGAGCTTCCGGTATATTTTATCCCTATGCTCCTTTAATTCCTGATCTGGGCCTCCACCAGACTGCCGTGACAGTACCGTTCCCGCAGCACCGGTTTTTCGATCTTACCCGTAGGATTCCTCGGCACCTCGTCGAAGATGATTTTCTTCGGCCGCTTATATCTTGGCAGTTCCCTGCAGAATTCCATGATCTCCTCTTCCGTGCAGGAGACATCCTCCTTCAGTCCGATCACCGCCGCCGCTATCTCACCCAGTCTCGCGTCCGGCAGTCCGATCACCGCCACATCCTTGATCTTATCGTTTCTGCGCAGGAAGTCTTCAATCTGCACCGGATACAGGTTCTCACCGCCGGAGATGATCACATCCTTCTTCCGGTCCACCAGATAGATAAACCCGTCCTCATCCATACGCGCCATATCGCCCGTGTAGAGCCAGCCGTCCTTCAAAACCTCATCGGTGGCCTCGGGATTCTTATAATAACAGAGCATGACGCCCGGTCCATGAACGATCAGTTCGCCCACATCACCCTGGGCGATCTCCCGGCCCTGCTCGTCTACGATCTTTGCTTCCCAGTGATAGCCCGGCTTTCCAATGGCTCCCACTTTATGTATATTTTCCACGCCCAGATGCACACAGCCAGGCCCGATGGACTCGCTCAGCCCATAATTGGTATCGTACTGATGATGAGGGAAATGCTTCTTCCAACGCTGAATCAGACTGGGCGGCACGGGCTGTGCCCCGATATGCATCAGCCGCCACTGTTCCAACAGATAATGTTCCATCTCCACCTTGCCGGAGTCGATGGCATCCAGAAGATCCTGTGCCCAGGGCACCAGCAGCCACACAATGGTACATTTCTCCTCCGTCACCGCCCGCAGGATCCACTCCGGCTTCACGCCCCGTAGAAGGACTGCCTTACCGGCCGTGAGCAGGGAACCGAACCAGTGCATTTTCGCCCCGGTATGATAAAGCGGCGGAATACAGAGGAACACATCCTCCTTCCGCTGCCCATGGTGATTCTGTTCCGTCTCGCAGGAAGAACGCAGCGCCCTGTGATCATGCAGGATCGCCTTCGGAAACCCGGTGGTTCCGGAAGAAAAATAGATGGCCGCATAATCCGTCTCCTGAAGCGCCACCGGCGGTGCGCTGGAAGAACAGAATCCCATCAGCTTTAAACAGTCTTCCGTATAGGAAGGTCCCTCCGGGCCCGGAAAAAACATCGTCTTAATCCCCGGCAGATCCTTCGCGATCGTGTCCATACGGCTGATAAACTCCGGTCCGAACACCAGCACCTCCACATCCGCCAGCTCCAGACAGTATTTGATCTCTTCCGCCGAATAACGGAAATTCAAGGGCACGGCCACGCCGCCCGCCTTCAATATCCCAAAATAGATGGGCAGCCATTCCAGACAGTTCATCATCAGAATACCCACCTTCGTCTCCCGCTCCAGGCCACGGCTTAGGAGCAGATTTGCGAAACGGTTGGCCCGCCTGTCAAAATCCGCCCAGCTTAATTCCCGGCGGTAAGGAGCGCCATTCTCCGCGCTCTCGATCAGACTCGCCTCCCGCCAGGTTACCGCACGGTCCCGCTCCTGGGAGGGATTCAGTTCCACCAGCGCCGTATCTGAACCGTACAGGCGCGCGTTGCGCTCCAAAAACTCCGTGATCACCATGATAGAGTTCCTCCTTCTCAAATTCCACAATCTATAGTTAACGACATTAGAAATTTCGTTTACTATATATCATCCGTTACTTCATAATATATCCGTTCATCGTGGCATGGGCCACATAATTTCCCAGTTCATCCTTCACATCCACCGCATAGAACGCCGTGGTGCGCCCCTCCCTCAGACAGGATGCCTCCGCGATCAGACGGCTGCCCTTCGCCGGTGCGAGAAAGGTAATGGATACCTGCTGACTGACCGTCTTCTTTTCGGAATACCCGTTCGATGCGATTGCACAGGTAAAATCCGCCAGCGTAAAGACAGCGCCGCCCATGGGTACATTATTCTCATTCATATGCTTCTCCTCCAACGTCAGAGAGCACACCGCCTTCCCCGGCTCTGCATGGTCAATAACGATCCCCGCGGCCTCCGTCGCAAAACGATCTTTCTTAAAACGGTTTCGAATCTCCTCCAATGCTGACATGAACAGTCTCCTTTCCTGTTATTGGTTCCGGCCGTCTACAAAAACCGCCTTTCACACTTTAGCACTTTTAATCACTAAAGTCAAGGAAGGATTCTCTCTCATACACTGCAAAACAGGCACTTTCCGCGCAGGGAATCCAGCATTCCCCGACCCGTTCCCGCCACGCGCTGTCTATATCCAGAAGCAAATACTCTCCCGGCGCTGCGTCTCCCCTTTCTTCCGGATCACATATGCCTGTCATCTCTTTTTCTGTGATCACGTCGATCTTATGCTGCGGAAGATTAAACTGGATCACATCAATGTACGCCGTCCCGCCTTCATACAGACAGGTGATCTTTTGTCCCGCCTTCTGACCGATAAACCCGCTAAGCTGCACCTCCCGGTAGATCAGCTCATTGAACAGGTACGTATATTTGTGGTGCAGCCTAAAGCCCAGCATGATCTGTGCAAAAACAACCAGAGCCATGACGCAGACATCCAGCTTCTTCTCTCTCCCCAGCCAGACCAGCACGGAAAACAGCACGATCATCAGATCAGCCAGAAAACAAATGGCTGTCAGGTCCGGCAGCGCTTCAAAATGAAGGTCGTCCACCAGATAGGCAATCCCCGCCATAAAATATCCCTGCATCTCACTGCCGCCATACAGCCGCTCTCCGTACAATACAACCGGCAGCATGGCAGTCTGCACCGCCGTCACGGCCACCGTCGTTCTGACAAGCCTTCTGCACCGATACATCACAAGAAAACCCGTTCCCATAAAAACAGGCAGCAGATAATCGTTATACCTTCCGTATACCACCTCATCCGCCCGCCTCGGTTCATTCATATAGACCGCCGTGATCAGAAACTGCCCCGCAAAAGAAAACAGCAGAAACAGGCTCAGCCATTCTTCTCTTCGGATCTTCTCTTTATGCCGCAGTTTCCGCAGGAATCCGACACCGGTTTTTCCGATATGAACCAGAGCATAATACACAGTCCCGAAAGAGGACGCCCCGAGATAAAACAATTTCCCCACACTTCCGCAGAAAAACCGCACAATCCCTTCTGCAGAAAAAACCGCCGCCACTCTCGAAAGCTGCCCTGTAAGGTCGTTTGCTGCAAGCATCTCCTGCTCCGTATTCCCATACACGGCCCCGATCACCACAAGACGCAGCACAATTCCCAAAATACCGCCGGCTGCCAGCACCCCAAAACCGATAAGCATCCTCCGGCGATAAGCAGGTTCCTGCCACAGCCAGCACAGAAGCACCAGCACCGCGGCTGCCAGCACCCCGACCGTCCGCATATGAACAAAATACAGATAGACCAATGCCGCCGACAACAGCAGGATCGTTCCCGGAGAGGCCTTTTCCACCGTCCGTGCCAACAGATAGATAACGCCGATATATAAGAAAAAAAGAAGTCCTTCCGCCAGTGTTACCTGCGCGTAAAAGATCCAGACCGGATAAAAAAGTGCAATTCCCACGGCGCAGACCGCCGGCTGTCTATCCGATGCCGGAAAGATCCGGCGAAAAATGCCATACAGCATTGGCGCTGCCAGCGCCTGCAGCAGCATGTTGAGTGCTACCGCCATCCGGTAAGCCGTCACGCCGTCACATCCAAGCCGCAGGATCGGCGCCAGCAGTATACTGTAACCGAAAGAATAATAAGATCCAAGCGCAGTCAGACTGCTCCAGTCATATCCGTTCCACTTTGCCGCGCTGGCCCAGTAACCGAATTCGTCCGGAAAATAGACCATGCCGAATATTTTATGAATACTATATTGAAAAATGCCGAAAATAAGAAAAGCAAACAATAAAAAAAAGAGGCATTCTTTTCTTTTTTTAAGCCTCATAACATCTCCCTCTATTCCTGTTCCTTAAATTAATACAGCAGAAAGGTTGGAAAAAGAGCCTTCTTTTTCCAACCTCATTCCGGTACTGTACCGCATTAATATTTGATCAACGCATATACACCCTGACCTGCCGTCGTATCGAAAGTAACCGTGTTCGGATCTGTATCCGTGTCTGTCAGAACAGATACAACGCCGCCCGGACGCACGGCAACGACTGCAAATGTCTTGTCGCTCTGTGCAAAGGACTTCGGCACGCCCACCTTCAAGGTGATCTCAGCCCCGTCTGCCGGAAGCAGGCTGAACTTACCGGATGCCATCTTGCCGATCTCCACATTGATGGCCGGGCCGGTAACCGCTCCCATAGCTGCAGCCGCATCGTCGATGCATGCCTGCGCAAGATGACTCTTCTTGCTGTCCATGTTGTAGATTCTTGCGTAAGGCCGCTCCCCGTTCTTAAGTCCATAGTTGTCTGCGATAGACGTAAGACCGCTCGTGATTGCCGTTCCTCTCACACTTGTTGCAAGATAAACGCCAGGCAGAGAAGACTTCACCCCTCCGACAGAACTCGTTACCGGAACCTGTGCAACCGTCACCGAAGAACCGCTTCCGGAATTGTCATCGCTCCCCACCCAGGCATTGGCAGTAACAATTTCCTCCACCTCTGCAGTGATGCTGCTGCCAGAGCTTACCGCTTTCGTGCCGGCACCTGTACCGGCTGCAGATACTCCGGCGCAAGGCGCTGCCAAAAGAGCTGCAGACAACGTGCAAAGCAGTACCTTCTTAGCAATGTTTGCTTTCATTGTTATTCCTCCTCGTTTGATTTATTTGCGACACGGCCTGATGGCCGCGCTGTCGCCATATCCTGAAATGATATCCATACAACAATTTGACAGCTATTATTGATATCATTTAGATTATAATACTCTATTATTACTATATTTTCAAGTGCTATTTTCACTAAAATTCTATGTAGAAATAGCTATTTGTTGTTTGCTGCATCTTATTCAAAATATACACAGAAAGGATTTGAGGACATAGATACTACTACCGGCAACAAACTGTCACAATATCTGAAAGAACTGCGGAAAGCCCATGGATATCATCAGGAATTTGTCGCTTCCCATCTGAACATAACGAGACAGACCTATTCTCATTATGAGACCGGGCGCATAACGCCTCCCGTCAATTCCCTGTACAATCTGGCGGCCCTTTATGGCATTCCCGTTGAGAATTTCATGGAATATCTGGTGACCTACAATATCAACTCCGACTTTGCCAGAAAGCCGCCCTCCATGCTGCTGCAGGAGCCTCCCGCAGATCTCAGTGCATTCATGGCATACGTCAACGACCCGCAACAGAGCAGGAAATTCAAGGCCCTGGATCATAACGAGAAGCTGCTGCTCTACTACTTTCAGCATTTGGATCAGCGGGATCAGGAAGATATGCTGACTTTTCTCAAAGTAAAATATGAAAACAGAAAACAGGAGCGGACATGATCAGTTCATGTCCGCTCTATCTTGTTTATCACCAGTATACTTTCCATACCGATCCCCCAAAGATGCCCAAGCGCCAGCAAATGGTCCAGAGAAGGCAGTGTCCTCGCATGGAACCAGTCATAGACCGACTGTACCGATGCCAGTCCGAGATATTCCTGAATCTCTCTCACCGACGTGTTCTTTTCTCTGCTCAGATGCCTGATATGCTCTCCTGTCCTCTGCATGTCGATCACAATGTATTCCATCTGCGCACTACCCCTCTTCACCTTCCACTACACCATATCACTGCTGCGGATTAAGGTATTACCTTAATTACAAATTTAATCAAATCGTGCATACTATAACCATGAACACTTACACACTACATCAATTTTTAAAAGAACTGTCCTCTGACAGACCTGCCGACAAATATGACGAACTGTCTGTGGACGAACAATTACTGGTCGGCTGCTACCGGAAGCTGGATGCAAGAGACCGAAAAGACCTTCTGTGCTTCCTTTTTGAAAAAATATCACATTAATGCTGGCGTTACGATCCTTTTTTTGCTATTATGCTATTTATAATATCTTTTACTAAGGAAAGTATAGTCATGATAGCATACATAAAAAACAAAAAGGTACTGTTCATCACCACGAAACGGCTGGATTATATCCGAAACACGCAGGAAATCCGTCTGCTGAAGCAATATGCCGCCCAATTCCGCATTATCGGCTCCGATGAAAAAACCTATCCGGTCAGGCTGCTTCACGTATACCTGCGGCTTCTGTTCAGCTCTGCCAGACACTATGATACCGTCTTTATCGGTTTCGCACCGCAGCTGATCCTGCCCTTTTTTGCATGGAAATTCAAAGGCGCACACCGCATGATCGACTTCTTCATCTCTGTCTACGACACCTTCTGCTGTGACAGACAGATCATCCGGCCAAAAGGTCTGCTCGGAAAACTTCTGCACCGGCTGGACAGCTGCACACTGGCACGCGCCGACACGATCATCTGTGATACCGGCTGCCACGGCAGCTATTTCATGGAAGAGTTCCATGCCAAAAAGGATAAGCTGGCTCTGCTCTACCTGGAGGCCGATCCGGTCTTCTATCATCCGATGGCAGTGCCAAAACCGCCGATGCTTCAAAAACGCCACACCGTCCTCTTCTTCGGCATCATGCTTCCCCTGCAGGGATACGAAATCATTCTGGAAGCCTTTTACGCCCTGAGGGACCGGCCGGACTATTACTTTTATTTCATTGGACCGCTCCCCGACGTTCTGAAAAAGAAGGTGCAGGATATGACAAACATCTGTCTGCAGGACTGGCTCATGCAGGAAGACCTGGCAAGCCATATCGCCTTCTGCGACCTGTGCATCGCCGGACATTTCGATGCCCGCATTAAGAAGGCCGCCCGGACGATCCCCGGCAAAGCCTATATCTACCGGGCAATGAACAAGCCCATGATCCTGGGGGATACCCCCGCCAACCATGAGCTTTTCAGCGCCGACCAGAATACGATCTTCGTACCTGCCGGTGATGCCCGTTTCCTCACCAATGCCATCCTGCACTTCTTCGGCGACTCATCCGCCTGACAGGACTCTGGCCGCCAGATGCAGCAGATACACACCACCGTACAGCCTGCATCTGACGAAAAGCACGAGCGCCTTCAGTCTCCATTCCAGATTCCCGAACCTGACTTTTTCAAAAGCCTCTGCATAAGGGCTGCTTCCCAGCACGCTTTTTAAATACTGTTGTTTTCCGCCAAAGCACTTTCCATTTTCTCTATGATAAAAATGAATCCGACAGCAGATTGCAAAGGAGCGGATGATCCGGCAGTAATAAGCCTGCCTGAATGCTTCTGTCTCATCCGCCTCCCACACCGCCTCTGCACTCTGCCTGGTCTGATACCATTCGATGTAATCCCAGACTTTTTTATCCTGTGTGACCCGATCCGCCTGATACTTGTTTGTGATGGATGCTTCCACATACCGGTAATGATAGATCCTGCTCTTGTCATAGGCCGCACAGCCGGCCTTTCCCAGTACTTCCATATTAAAGACCATATCGTCCAGCACCTGCAGCTGCTCCCGAAACAGGATGCCGCAGCGCAGCAGGAACTCCCGCCGGTAGAGCTTATCCCAGGGTGCCGCAAGCGATACTCTGCACTCCGGAAAATCCATGGGATAATACAACACGCCCCGCTGCAGCTTATGCAGCTTTCTTCCCGCGCGCCACCTTTTGCTGTGCGCAAAATGTTCCCACGGCTGTTCTTTCGCTGCGCTGTTCCGATAGCCGTCAAACAGAATCATGTCCGCTTCCGCGTATCTTTTCATTCCTGCCAGCAGCATGGCGATCCCGTTGTCTGCCAGCCAGTCATCGGAATCCATAAAATACAGCCATTCCCCCTGTGCAAGTTTGATTCCGGTATTGCGCGCTGCGGCCACCCCCGCATTCGGCCCGTGAATGACCTGCATCCCCGGCCGGCTCTGTGCATACCGGTCGGCGATCTGTCCGGAACCGTCTGTGGAACCGTCGTCCACCAAAATCACCTCCACCAGAGATTCCATACCTTCATCCAGCTGACAGACAACACTCTTAAGACACTGTTCCAGATATGTCTCCACATTATAGATTGGTATGATGATAGACAATGTCTTCTGCATCCTGTATCCTCCGGTTTCTCTGCACTTTAACTTTTGGTGTTTTCCGGTCCTGTTGAGACTTTAGCTTTCCCTCTTTTCATGAAACTGCTGAGGAAATACCATCCCATGTTACCCCTCCCTCCGTAAACAAGCATCAGGCAAAGTGTCCGTAGAAACCCTGCCGACCGGTCAATCTGCACCCGCGCCTTTCGCAGATAGGCTCTGTAATACTTTCTGTCGATCCTGCTCAACGCATAACCATGTGTATGCAGTTTTACGATCTGCAGATAATCCAGCAGCCTGCGGTTCTTCATCGGCATGATCCTGGCATCCAGAAGCGCAAAGACAGCAAAATGGACAAAGAGCCTTTCATCCGTACACGCTACGTCCTGCCCAGGCCTTCCAATCCGGTAATAATAGAGATGCTCCGGTACACAGACAACACTTTTTGCCAGAAAACCGCTCTCCACCTTAAAAGGCAGATCGTCGAACCGTTTCAGCTCCTCATGAAATACGATTCCCTCCCGCAGCAGGAATTCCCGCCGGTACAGGCAGCGCCAAATCGCAACCTTCGTTCTGATCACCAGCCTCTGCACATCTTCTGCCGCCCGGGTTCCCGACAGGTACGGCTCCTGCATACACTCATCGCGCACTGCCACTGTCCTTTGTTTCCCTTCGTGGTATTCCGAGAACCCGCAATATGCCATTTCATAACAGCCCATCATAGCCCGCTGTAAAAGCCTGCGGAACATCTCTTTGTCCACGAAGTCGTCCCCGTCCACAAACCCCACATAATTTCCGACTGCACTCTCCAGCCCAAGATTTCTGGCCGACGCGCAGCCGCCGTTCTCTTTCCGGATATGCCTGATCCTTCCATCCTGCGCTGCCCAGGCCTCCAACAGCCCGTCGCAGCCGTCCGTGGAGCCGTCGTCTACAAAAAGATATTCCACATACGACGCCTTCCAGGCAGTCAGGGAACGGATACACTGCTCCAGATAAGGCCTCACATTATAGACCGGAATGATCACCGACAGCTCCACAGGAGTTTCGCGCCTGTTCCATTCCAGGACCTCCCGGCGCTCCGCATCACGCCCCTGCACACAGGGCCGCTCCCTGACGATACAGATATGCTCCGCCTGCACGCTGAATGACTCCCACAGGCCGAAATAATCTTCTCCCTGACCAATCTGCCCGATCAGATACCGCAACCTGATACCTGTAAGACACTTCAATCCCTCCACCCAGCCAGGCCCAAACACAATGGACTCAATCTGTCGTTCTGCTGCCAGATTCTGCAGAGTCAACAGATTCTGCTGCACCCACAAGTCCTGCCCGGCTGGTAGATTCTGCTGCGTCAGCCGCTCCTGTCCGGCCGGCGTACTCTGCTGCGCCGCCGCATTCCGCATATTCTCCCGCTCCCGCTGCGTCAGCCTGCAGATGCCGGCCGCCTTACCGCTTCGCTGCAGATAACGTGCCAGTGTATCCTCCCACTGCTCATCTCCCACGATCAGTACTTTCCCCACCGATTCCTGTAACGAAAGATAACTTTTAATCTGCTCCATCCCTTTTCCACTCCTGCCGTGCGCCTTTCCGGTTCAGGAAACCCTTTTTTGTGCCCTGAGAATCTTCTTAAAAAACCGCTCACATATTTCCTGCGGCAGATAATCATAGAAAATCAGCCCACAAAAGCGATACCGGAGCGCAGCAGTGAGCAGTGCATACTGAACGGCATCTTTCAGGCAATACTGTCTGATACACTCCCTGAGCAGTATGCGCCTGTAACGCCCCGGCAGTCTGCCAAAAAAATTCTGCACCCGTCTGACCAGCACCTCTCTGGTCTCCAGATCCGCCATGCAGATACACCAGAACGCAAATCGTACGATCACCCTCATCACCGGAAAGATCAGGCTTTCTTCCTCCTGTTCCAGAAACCTTTCCAGATCATCAAAGACCTGCAGAATCTCCAGACGCTCGCTTCCCGTACACGCCGTAGTCTGTGTCCCCTCTCCGATCCGATAATAGAACCCTGTCGAGATCCCCATACACAACCGACAGCGGGACAACAGATAGAAATGCGGATATACATCTTCCCATTTCATCTTTTCCCGAAAAGAAAACCCCGTCCTTCTGACAAAATCCATCTGCAGTACTTTCCGGCAGATATTGACCTCAAACTGATACAGCCGCAGTTCCCGTGCGGGGTCCACCACTGTGCCGTCCGCCGGAAATATCCGCTCAAACAGTTCTTTGTCATACCAGTCCCGCACCCCGTGGCTCTGTTCGTGATAGATCACCGGCAGCGTCATGATCATCTCCGGCGCTTCCCGTGCAGCGTCCAGCGCTCCTGTGATCCGTTCCACATATTCCGGCATCAGCCAGTCATCACTGTCCAGAAAAGAGACATACGCCGTTTCCACCGACCGCAGTCCTGTATTCCTGGCACCACCCTGCCTTTTATTCTCCTGATGGATATACCGGATCCTGTCCGGATGCCGCATGGCATATCCCTTCCCGATCTGCCCCGTCCGATCCGTGGAACCGTCATCCACGATCACGACCCGATACCTGCCGTCCGTCTGCCAGAGAATACTGTCAAGTGTTCTTTGCAGTGTTTTCTCCGCATTATACGCAGGAATCACAAAAGTAATCCTTGCTTCCACCCCGACCTCTCCATTCCCGTCTTGCCTCAGCGGTTCATAAATTCCACATAATGCGCCAGCACCTCCTGCGGCGCGCCGATCTCCCGAATCTCTCCGTCATGAATCCACAAAATACGGTCACACAATTCCTGCAGCGTATCCGTACTGTGGGACACGATGATCACTGTACGGTTCCGGTCAAGGATAAGCGATTTCATCTTCTCCAGGCTCTTTCTGCGAAAACGTTCGTCTCCCACGCTCAACACCTCGTCCACCAGCATAATGTCCGTCTCCAACATGGCTGTGATCGCAAAGGCCAGCTTTGAATGCATACCGCTGGAATAAGTGCGGACCGGCCTGTCTATAAACTCTCCGATCTCGGCAAACGCTATGATCTCCTCCATCTTCTCCAGAATCTGCCGCTGTGTAAACCCCAGCAGCATACCGGACAACATGATATTCTCCCTGCCTGTCAGCGTATCCTTAAAGCCTACCCCAAGCGCCATCAAAGACACCGAATGCCCTTTCAGATCGATCTCCCCGCCATTGGGAGAAAACACGCCCGCAATAGAACGCAGCAGCGTAGACTTGCCGCTCCCGTTTTTACCAATGATGCCAAGGATCCCGCCTTCCTCCACCGCAAACGAGACATGCTTTACCGCCTCAAATATGATCTCCCGCTGTTTCCTGTGGAAAAAACGCTTCTGAACACTGGTCGCATTCAAGATCCTGTAGTTGATACAGACGTCTTTCAGCTCGATCGCTTTCTTTTTCTCAGATGATTCCATGCATCTCCTCCGCCTTTCACACTCTCCTGGCTGCCTGTTTTATACAGATCAGACCCGGGCCGCTTTATATCGCTTATGCTGCCTTCCTGTCTGCATTCCTATCTGCATTCCATATCGCTTATATATTGCTTATATATCACTTATATCACCTTCACGTATGCGTTTTCATTCCGATAGATCGTCGCCACGCCAAGGACGATCAGTACAAAAGACACCAGCAGCCACATTCCCAGAAGCGCCCAGTCCGGGGCCTGTCCGTACAAAAGCACACCGCGCGCGGAAGATATCAGAAACGCCACCGGATTATATTTCTCCATAAGCTCACCGAAGGGTTCCGGAATGCGCTTCGCCACATTGTAAAAAACCCCCGTCAGATACATCAGCATCGTCAGAACGATTCCCACAATGTACGACAGATCATTTACATATACCCCATAGTGCATGAAAATATTGCATATCCCGAACGTAAACAAAAACAAAACGGCAAGGATCGGCAGCATATATACTATACTGCCTGTCGGCCGCACCCTGAAACCGACCATCATCACACCCACCACACCAAAAGAGATCATCATCTTAAACCCGCACACCAGCATCCTGGACAACAGCAGGATAAATTTCGGCATATAGATCTTTGTAATGATAGAACGGTTGCTTCGTATCAGGTTTACACTGCTGGTCACACATCTGGAAAAGAAATTCCACATCGTCAGACCGATAAAAATAAATACCGGAAAATACCGCTCCGACGCATGAAACACCACCCCGAACATCACCGCGTAGATCAGCATCATGCACACCGGCTCGATCAGCCACCACAGCCAGTCCAGATACGCATTGGACACCTCCGCCCGCAGATCCGCCCTGGCAGAGCTAACCGCGTAACGGGTATAGTTCCTGATATCATAAAGGAACTTCCGCACACCCCGTTTGACGCCCTGCCGGTTCCCCCTGCCATCCACAAAAATACCGACGAAAAAAGGCAGAATCAACGCCCACGTACATCCCATACACAAATACTTGATCTTATAGGTCAGTGTCATATCCTCAAAGCGCAGATTCCTTACCCCGCGTATATAGGACACCGCAAAGGTAGCGCTGTTGACAAGCACGAGATAAAACAGAAAAAATACCGCCTTTTTCCTGCCGTTTAACTGCGCTGAACGCAGAAAAATATGTATGATCCATGCCAGAACGGGTGGCAGGATGAGCATGGTGAGATGGAACATGGGTTTACTCCTTTAGTAGAATATTGCATAGTGCATATAGTGAATGTACTACATCTTTTTCTCATACAAAATGCTTTGTTCTTATGTTGCATTCTTTGTAACACTGGTTATCTTACACAAATATAAACAGTACAGTTTCCTGCTGAAAAAGAATTCGTAACATTTGGAATACTTTCTCCATACTTTTCTTTCTCTTCCTCCGTGAGCCAAAGAAAGTACCTGTCTGATGATTGAGTGTACTCATATTGCCTGGAACTTGAAATATGTCTTTGTAATTCCAATGTCGTAAAAGATTTGACCGGACTTATTGACAACTTTCCATCACTATGGAAAACATTTATATTTGCATTCCAAAAACTTGCATAACCATTAGTCACGTCTTCATCAATCAAATAATCTATGATCTGTCTGTTGTACTGAAAAGAATCTGTATTATATTTTTTCATACACGAAACCATACTACTTCCTGCCAAAAAAATACTGAGTGCCATCAGTACCCCCCCCCCTAAAATTTTCTCTCTTTCCAATAATTTTGATATCATAATACTTACCACTGGAAAACATAAAAATAAGACCAAAATAAAATATTTTCCTCTAATATCATTATAATAATTTTCATCTTCACATGTTATTACCAGGATTGCTATATTCAATACATTCGCATACGTTACAAATCTTATATAATCATCGTTCGCTAAGGATTTCCAAAAGTAAATCAGGGAAATTACTATAACCATAATAAACAAAAAGCTCAAAATATTTATAATTCCCTGCACACTGAATAACAACGCTCCTTCGGTATATCCAAACAATTCAAAAATTCTTTGTAAAACGATTGACAGTCTATTTGGCATTTCCTCCAGAGACTTAAAATATCTGTTATGACCTTTAACCGTATAATGCATTAACAAAACATATTTATTCAAACATACACCGAGCATGAAACTTACATATGTACCACACAAACCCAGATAATCCTTTACTGTATAGACTTCTTTTTTCCTGTATTTTTTAACAAAATTAATGATTTCAACAAGTATAGCGGGTGCAAGAGAAGTTAAAACATACCTCATTCCCATCGAACCTAAAAAAAATGACCAGACTGCAAGAACAAAGCAATCCCTGTTTCTATATTTATCTTTTACCTGCAACCACAATGATAAATAGATTATCTCATAGATAAAATACGTAAGATATTCATTTCCAATGGTATAATAATATAAATTCCAATATGATATTGGTGCTAAAAACATTGCCAGTGTAAGAATTATCCAGGTATTTTTCATTTTCAATTTTCTACAGAAATAATAACCTGAAAAAAGCAGGACAATATAAGTCAAAATATTACTTATCACGTAGCAAACATTCCACTTCGAAAAAAAATTCAATAAAAATATGGAAAACAGTGTTGCAAATGAAATATGTATTTCCGTTGAAAAATTCCACTCATTCGGCAATAAAGAATGTGATTCATTAATAACATCTGCCAGAATAATCTGCGCAGCAAAATCCGAATTAATAAAATAATTTAAACTTTTTATATTTACAATCACAAGCATCCCTAAAATCACAAGTATTATTCCTGTATTCCACCACGATACAAGTTTTTTCATGCTTATTATCCATGCCTTTCTTCTCATAAGCCTTAATAAAATCGTTTTGCTGTAAACAATAAGATAATTCCAAACAAATAATATTTCTTTGTTCTTCCGTTATGAAAACTTTTAATTTTAACAATCGGAATTTTGATATTTACACTGCTTTTTTTCATTCCATTCTTGTATAACTCAACATCTTTTTCAGAAAAATATTTTAGCCGTCTTCGTTTTTGCTCCTCCTCCAAAATCCTGCTGTAATCTTCATCATTTGACAATCCGTCTAGCATATATGAAGAAACAACATAATCTATTTTCAGAAAATCAACTCCCTGTTGTAAGAGCTGAGTATTTTTTTCCGAGTCACCGGATATCTTATAGCTTTCGTCATATAATCCATATCGTGTAAAAAGTTCTTTACGGTAAAACATTGCCTGATGTGCAAATGACCTGTAACACATAAAATATGCAGGAATCACAGATGGTAAAGTATATATATAACTTTTTCCGTATTTATCAAACCTCTCCTCGTCTCCGTACAATACGTCGCTCTTATATTCCCTGTCTTTAAATATGCGTTCTAACACATAAAAATCATGAAACTGATCTCCTCCGTTCATAAAAATTATCCATTCTCCGTTTGCCTTTCTAATCCCTTTATTCATTGCACCATATACACCTGTATCTGGTTCACTTACCAATTCATCTATGTAATCTTCGTACTCTTTTATCACTTCTAATGTTCCATCCGTACTTGCCCCATCTACCACAATCCATTCATAATTACCCCATGTTTGATTCACAATACTTTCACAGGTATACCGAATATTTTTTTCATTTCTGCAAACCGTTACAATAGTTACCGTCCGTTTATCATGTTCCCTCTTATTCTTCTCGGTGACAATTTTCCATGTATCCCCGATTTTCCTTATATAAGGGTAATATCGCCCCTCTATATTATGCCATACCTCGCTGTAACTTCTAAATAACACTCTATCCCTGTCCGAAAAAATATTTGCATGATCCATTATCTGCATCATTTCTACTCTATATTCTGCTTTATTTGCAGAAAGATTATGCCCGGTAAATCTAAATACTGCCAGATCTTCATCCAAAGAGTACAGCTCATCGTTTAAAGCAAAACTGTTCCAAAGATAAAAATCTCCTGCCAGTTTATATTGTGTAAACTCACTCATCTGAATTTTTTCCATCAATCCCCTTCTCCAAAAAGTGCTCTCCTGAGGTATAAAAAAATCCGAAAAAATTCCAAAGGCCCCCTTTCGTATAAAATCTTTCTGATAGA
>OFFW01000735.1_pt1 | contig 22305 bp, 20 predicted proteins | sample 1521501 | NCBI WGS metagenome assembly OFFW01 (sample SAMEA3504107, study PRJEB24116) | mouse gut metagenome | biome: mouse gut; feature: mouse-associated habitat; material: faeces | place: Denmark | collected 2011
CGGGAGAGAACGGTACTGACAGCCGTTTTCTCCCGGGGCTTCCCTTTGTCCGTATTATACCACAGATTTCCCCGCAGAACAAGACTGGTATCCCCGCACCGCCCGTGCTATTGTAACATTCAGTTCCCTTTCACAGTACAGTTATCAGGAGGATTTTTCATGGACAAAAACTGGATGATTTTGTTACAGCAGAATCAGCTGACACAGGTGCTGAAAACCAACCAGACCACAGAGCAGTACGGCCTCACGCTGAGCAGGGAGGACGCCGCCCTGATCCTGGAAGAGAAGAACCATGCCCTGAAACAGCAGCAGCGCGTGGAATTTGGTTCCGGAATCACAGAAAAGATCATTTTCACTTTCTGTGACTCCGATTTTATTGACCAGAACAATTATTCCGACACCATAATCCGGCTTCAGGAAATATTTTACCTGTATAAAAATGAAATGAACGATGAGATATCGGACGACGAACTGCTCCATTTCATGAGAGAGCAGTTTGAGTCTGTCTGTTTCGGAGATCCCGATTATCTGGAGGGTACCTGCCTGAACCTGTTCGCACAGGCCATCCGGGCAGGTTACCGGGGATACCGGCACACGCAGGGATATGGGGAATTTGAAAAACTTGACGAGGTTCCCCGCTGGGACTATGATCTGTACCTGGAAACTTTAAAAGATCTTCTCTGGAGGTGAGAACCGATGCGCCCTGAATATGAAATGGAAGAACTCGTGCCCATCGTCGGCAGACTGGCGGAAAAATATACGGCTTTTGAGAGCACTTCACTTCCCTATGAAAAAGCCGCACAATTAATGGAAGCTGTTCTCTACTGTACCCGGGAAGCAGAACCATCCGGCGGGGAGTCCGCACTCTCTCCCGGCCGCCTGTCCGCACAGCAGGCATACGAGGCAGGTCTCGCCCGCGTGAAACAGAAAACCCGGCTCGCACTCGACCGCTATAACAGCATACTGCGGAACTTTGTCTCCTACGGAAACCACTGTCTGGAAGATACCTTTCTCCGCGGACTTCCTGAATTTTTTAAATGGTACGATCCCGTCTTTGAGCCGCAGAATACGATTTTAACCCTGGATTATCCTGTTTTAAAAGACCTTTCCGGCAGTACCGGGATTGACCGTATCCATGAGTGGCTCTGCTGCGTCGGCCTGGAACAATCTTTTCTGGAAAAGTTCCCGGAATCACTGGTGCGCTGTATTCTGGAAAAATACAGTCATCTGTACGAAGAGCTGGCAGATAATCTGCAGAAATTGGTCCGGTATATTTTCCGCGCGGAGAATCTGCTGGTGGATTATACCGCAGAACCGGAGGGACTGCAGGAGATCGCACCGCTGATCGAGAAGTTTAAGAGCGGTTTATATACGGATGCGGTTGACAGACCGGGGTATGATCCGGTGCCGGTTAAGAAGAATGAAGGATTTATGTCTGCGGCACAGATTCAATATGTGTGTCGGGCAGGCAATTTTGTGCGAAAAGGTCTTCCGTATCATGGAGCGCTTCGTGTGCTTCGCGTACTGATGGGGTATGATTATCTTTGGACGCAGGTGCGTGTGAAAGGCGGCGCCTACGGATGCATGTGTAATTTCGGTAAGTCGGGAGAGAGTTATTTCGTGTCCTACAGGGATCCTAATCTGGAGAAGACGATCGATGTTTACGAGAAGGCGGCGGATCATATTGCCGGATTTGAAGCTGACGAGAGAACGATGACACAATATATTATCGGTGCGCTCAGTGAGCTGGATATGCCGTTGACGCCTTCTGCGAAGGGGATGTACTCCCTCACCGGGTACATGACACACTATGAATACGAACAGCTGCAGAAGAACAGAGAAGAGCTGCTTTCGGCAGACGCAGATACAATTCGGAAACTGGCGGTATATATCCGTGCCTTTATCGAGGATGATTATCTGTGTGTTGTGGGGAATGAGGAGAAGATCAAAGAGAATGCAGAGCGGTTCGGGGAGATTGCGTATCTGTTCCATTAGGGGTATGATCCGGAGGAGTTTATGAGAAAGAGCTTGCAGAAATATGTGTATACCATGCTGATGGCAGTGGTTATAATGATAACACTTGCCGCCTGCGGCAGCGCAGGCGGTATGGAAATGTCTGTCTATGAGTCAGCATCCGATACGGCATCTTACGACGCCGGTGGTGGACTCTATAAGAATGAGTCGGCGGAAGCGTATCCGGAAGAAGCGGTGGAACAGGCGGAAGCGGGGAATGTCGATGCAGCAGTGCCCGAGCCGGAGGCTTCGGAACGGAAGCTGATCAAGAATGTAAACCTTACTGTGGAGACGGAACAGTTTGATTCACTTTTGCCTGGGATTGAACGGAGGGTCACGGAACTTGGCGGTTACGTGGAAGAGATGTCCAGCTATAGCAGAGGGAAAGAATACTCCAAGGACTTTCAGGGAACAAAATATCTGCGATATGCCAATATGACGGTGCGGATACCGCGGGAGAATCTGGATGTATTTCTTGAAGAGGTTGGAGAGCAGACCAATGTGACAAGCCGTTCGGAGAGTGTGACGGATGTAACGCTGCAGTATGTAGACCTGGAGAGTCATAAGAAGGCGCTTCTCACGGAGCAGGACAGGCTGCTTGTGCTGCTGGAACAGGCGGAGTCGGTGGAGGACATCGTAACGATCGAGGGACGTCTTTCGGAGGTACGCTATCAGATAGAGAGCATGGAAGCACAGCTGCGTACATATGACAATAGGATTGATTACAGCACGGTATATTTAAATGTGGATGAAGTGGAGCACTATTCACCTGCGGAAGGAGCCTCGACAGGGGAACGGATTCGAAACGGATTCCTGGAGAGTCTGGAAGGGGTCAGCCAGGGGATCAGGAATGCGGCAATCTGGTTTGTGATTCATATTCCGTATTTGGTTGTGTGGCTGGCTGCAGGTATGATTTTTATCCTGATCGTGCGGATTATCGTAAAGAGACAGATGAAGAAACACGCAGGATGGAGGGCCGGAAATAAGAAGCCGTATAATCCTTATGTTACGGATATGAGAACGTCAAATGACCGGAAGATGACAGAGGATCCGACGGAGCCTTTGCGTGAAAGCAGGCAGGAAGATCATGCCCTGGTCAAAGAGCACGGCCAGAGGGAAGAATACAGTAGTTCAGACGCAGAATAACCGGTTTTGAAGGAATCTGACAGAGATAAAGATGGTATGAGGGAGTGAAACGCGGACATATGCAGGAAAACCAAAACAGACAATTTAAGGCGGGGTTTGCCACACTGATCGGCAGACCTAATGTGGGTAAATCAACATTGATGAATGCGCTGATCGGGCAGAAGATCGCTATCACGTCGAAGAAGCCGCAGACTACCAGAAATCGCATTCAAACAGTATACACTTCAGAGGAAGGGCAGATTGTGTTTCTGGATACGCCGGGAATACATAAGGCCAGGAATAAACTGGGAAGCTATATGGTCAATGTGGCGGAACGCACTATGGAGGATGTGGACGTGATCCTCTGGCTTGTGGAGCCGACGGATTATATCGGAGCAGGGGAACAACATATCATCGAACAGCTGAAAAAAACAAAAACACCTGTTGTTTTAGTGATCAATAAGATTGATACGGTACAGAAGGAATTGATCCTTACTTATATAGATGCCTACAGGAAACAGCTTGACTTTGCGGAAATTGTTCCGGTGTCCGCGCTGAAGAAGGATGGCATGGAGGTGCTGATCGAGTGCATCATGAAGTATCTGCCTTACGGGGAACCTTTTTACGACGAAGATACTGTGACGGATCAGCCTGTGCGCCAGATTGTGGCGGAGCTTATCAGGGAGAAGGCCCTGCGCTGTCTGGAGGAGGAAGTGCCCCACGGCATTGCCGTCACCATAGAGCGGATGAAATACAGGAAAGGCATTGTGGATATCGACGCCAATATCGTCTGTGAAAAGGATTCCCACAAGGGAATTATCATTGGAAAACAGGGCAGTATGCTGAAAAAAATCGGAACGGGAGCCCGCAGGGATATTGAGAATATGCTGGAAATGCGGGTAAATCTCCAGCTTTGGGTGAAGGTGAAAAAAGACTGGCGGGACAGTGATTTCCTTCTTAAAAATTTTGGCTATAATCAGAAGGACGGCGAATAGAAAAACGAAAAAAGTAAACCCTAGTATTAATACATTTGTAAATGCTACATTTTATAAATGCTACATTTTAATACCAGGGGGCATAAGATGAAAGTGATAAATTACTGGGAGCATTTTTTAACGACTGGAAGTGTAAGCGATTATCTGAATTACCTGGGTGAGCGCCGGCAAAACGAGCCGGCTGCGCGTTCCGGGGAGGGAGCGGGGAAAGGTGAGGGAACAGGTCAGCGTTACAGGGATGATATTGAAAGCGGAACCCATCGGGGAATATGACAGACGGGTGGTTATATTGACAAGGGAGAGGGGAAAGATAGCGGCGTTTGCCAGAGGAGCCAGGAAACAGGGCAGCAGGCTGTTAGCTTCCACCAATCCCTTTTGCTTTGGGAAATTTTTTCTTTTTGAGGGAAGAACTTCCTATAATATGACGGAAAGCAGCATCAGCAACTATTTTGAGGGATTTCGGGAGGATTTTGAAGGAGCATGCTACGGAATGTATTTTCTGGAGCTGACGGATTATTATACAAGGGAAAACAGCGACGAAAAGGAGATGTTAAAGCTTTTGTACCAATCGCTGCGGGCGCTTTTGCACGAGGGGCTTTCCAACAGACTGGTGCGGTACATATTCGAAATCAAAGCGCTTAAGATAAACGGCGAGTATCCGGGGCTGCCGGAAAGAGAGACGGCTTATCTGCCCTCCACTGTTTACGCCGTCGGCTACATCACGGAAGCGGCAGTGGAAAAACTCTATACGTTTACGGTGACGGAGCAGGTACTTTCGGAGCTTTCATGGATTGCGGACAATTACAGAAACCGGTTTATAGATAAAAAAATGAAAAGTCTGGAAATTTTATGTGAATTTCCATGTTGAAAATCGTTTAATAGTCATATATAATGGATTTTATGATTTGAGGGAAGCAGGGGAACAAAATGAAAACAGGAAAAAATTTTTTATACAGGACGATAACAGGCGCGCTTTTTCTGATAGCGGCGGCCGGATTTACAGCCTGCGGAAACGTAGAAAAGGACGGCGAAGCCACTTTTATCGGAGTCAATAAGGACGGAAGCATCCGGTCGGAAATCGTGGAAAACTTTGCAGAGGAACGATATGACAAAGACGAGCTGCAGACAGCGATTTTGGGGGAGCTGGCCGTTTACAATAAAAAGGCCGGCAACAATATTACGGTTGAGAAGGTGGAAAAGGACGGAGATAACATTGTAGTGAAAATGACCTATGCGAAAAGCGCGGATTACGCCGCTTTCAACAAGGTGGATTTCTTCGCGGGTACCGCGGCGGAAGCCGGGGAGGCCGGTTATGAGCTGAACGTGGTGTTAAGCGGCGTGGAGGATTCTAAGGAAACGGTAGGGAAATCGGATATCTTGGCGATGGAAAATACCGGCATCCTCATTACCGATGTTACCGACAGCATTGTCCTTGACGGAAAGGCGCTTTATACAAGCGACGGCGTGGAGGTGTCCTCAAAAGGGAAAACCGTCCGGCGTATCGGGGAAGAAAAGAAGTTGATGTATGTTATTTACAGCATAAAATAAACAGATTAGATTATTGCGGAGGAAGAGGTGTATTATGGAAAAAACAATGGAAAAGATTGTTGCACTGGCGAAGGCAAGAGGATTTGTGTATCCCGGCTCTGAAATATACGGAGGACTGGCAAATACATGGGACTACGGAAATCTGGGCGTTGAATTAAAGAATAATGTAAAGCGTGCCTGGTGGCAGAAGTTTATCATGGAAAATCCTTATAACGTGGGCGTTGACTGCGCAATCCTGATGAATCCCCAGGTATGGGTGGCGTCCGGGCATCTGGGCGGTTTTTCCGACCCGCTGATGGACTGTAAGGAGTGCCATGAGCGTTTCCGGGCGGACAAGATTATTGAGGATTTCGCGGCGGAAAACGGACTTGAGCTGGACGGGGCTATTGACGGCTGGAGCCAGGAAAAGATGAAATCCTTTATCGAGGAACATAACGTTCCGTGTCCCACATGCGGCAAACATAATTTTACGGATATCCGTCAGTTTAATCTGATGTTCAAGACTTTTCAGGGCGTTACCGAGGACGCAAAGAACACCGTATACTTACGTCCCGAAACCGCTCAGGGCATTTTTGTAAACTTTAAGAATGTACAGAGAACCTCCAGAAAGAAGATTCCTTTCGGAATCGGACAGGTGGGCAAGTCTTTCCGGAACGAAATCACGCCCGGTAACTTTACTTTCCGTACAAGGGAATTTGAGCAGATGGAGCTGGAATTTTTCTGTGAGCCGGATACGGACCTTGAGTGGTTCGCTTACTGGAAACAGTTCTGTATTGACTGGCTTAAGAGCCTTGGCATGAAAGAGGATGAAATGCGCGTCCGCGACCATGAAAAGGAGGAGCTGTCTTTCTATTCCAAGGCGACCACGGATATTGAATTTCTCTTCCCCTTCGGGTGGGGCGAACTGTGGGGCATTGCCGACAGGACGGACTATGATTTGACCCAGCACCAGAACACCTCGGGCGAGGATTTATCCTATTTTGACGACCAGAAGAACGAGAGATATGTTCCCTATGTAATTGAGCCTTCTCTTGGGGCGGACAGAGTGGTGCTTGCTTTCCTGTGCGCCGCTTACGACGAGGAGGAAATCGGAGAGGGCGACGTGCGTACCGTGCTTCACTTCCATCCGGCCCTTGCCCCCGTAAAGATTGGGGTGCTTCCTCTCTCCAAAAAATTAAGCGAAGGCGCGGAGAAGGTTTTCACACAGCTTTCAAAGAAGTATAACTGCGAGTTCGACGACAGGGGCAATATCGGAAAGCGTTACCGCCGCCAGGACGAAATCGGAACGCCATTTTGCGTAACCTACGATTTTGATTCCGAGACGGACGGCTGCGTGACGGTAAGGTTCCGGGATTCCATGGAGCAGGAGCGGGTAAAAATTGCGGAGCTGGACGCTTACTTTGCGGATAAAATGAACTTTTAAAACGGCAGAATACGGAAAGGAGCATGGTTATACAAATGAAACAATATGGCGTAAACGAATTGCGCAAAATGTTTTTGGAATTTTTTGAGAGCAAGGGACATCTCGCGATGAAGAGTTTTTCCCTTGTTCCCCACAACGATAACAGTCTGCTTTTGATTAATTCGGGTATGGCGCCCTTAAAGCCCTACTTTACAGGACAGGAGATTCCCCCCAGAAAGAGGGTGACCACCTGCCAGAAGTGCATCCGTACAGGCGACATTGAAAACATTGGCAAAACCGCCCGCCACGGCACCTTTTTTGAAATGCTGGGAAACTTTTCCTTCGGCGATTATTTCAAGAGGGAGGCCATTAACTGGACATGGGAATTTTTAACCGATGTAGTGGGTCTTGACGCAGACAGACTTTATCCTTCCGTTTATCTGGAGGATGACGAGGCTTTTGACATCTGGAATAAGGAAATCGGGATTCCGAAGGAGCGGATTTTCCGTTTCGGCAAGGAGGACAATTTCTGGGAGCACGGCTCCGGTCCCTGCGGCCCCTGTTCTGAGGTTTATTATGACAGAGGCGAGAAGTACGGCTGCGGCAAACCGGGCTGTACCGTAGGCTGCGACTGCGACAGATACATTGAAGTCTGGAACGACGTGTTTACCCAGTTTGACAACGACGGCAAAGGCAATTATTCGGAGCTGGAGCAGAAAAATATCGATACCGGCATGGGCCTTGAGCGTCTTGCGGCGGTGGTTCAGGACGTGGATTCCATTTTTGACGTGGATACCATCCGGGCGCTTCGGAACAGGGTGTGCGAGATTTCCGGAAAAGAATATAAGAAAGAATACAAATGGGACGTTTCCATCCGTATTGTGACGGACCACATCCGTTCGGCAACCTTTATGATTTCCGACGGCATCATGCCCACCAACGAGGGCAGGGGTTATGTGCTGCGGAGAATCATCCGCCGTGCTGCCCGTCACGGAAGGCTGCTTGGCATCGAGGGCACATTCCTTGCAGACTTAAGCAGCACCGTTATCGAGGGCAGTAAGGACGGCTATCCTGAACTGGAAGAAAAGAAGGATTTCATTTTCAATGTCCTTACCCAGGAAGAAAATAAATTTAACAAGACCATCGACCAGGGCCTTGGGATATTAAACGATATGGAAGAAGCCATGGTTAAAGAGGGGAAAAAGACCCTTTCCGGCGAGGACGCGTTTAGGCTGTATGACACTTATGGATTTCCTCTTGACCTTACCATGGAGATTCTGGAGGAAAAAGGAATCGGCGTGGACGAGGAAGGCTTTAAGGCGGCCATGCAGAAGCAGAAGGACATGGCAAGGGCTGCCCGCAAGGTCACCAATTACATGGGAGCGGACGTGACCATTTACGAGTCCATTGACCCGGCCATCACCACGGAATTTGTGGGATACGGCCATTTGGTTCACGATTCGGAAATTACCGTGCTTACCACGGAGACGGAGCTTGTGGACGCTCTGACCGACGGGGAAGCAGGCACTATTATCGTGAAAGAAACGCCTTTTTACGCTACCATGGGCGGCCAGAACGGGGACAACGGAATCATTACCTGCCCGGACGGGGAATTTCAGGTGGAGGAGACCGTTAAACTCCTTGGCGGCAAGGTGGGCCATATCGGCCGTATGGTAAAGGGGATGCTGAAAGCGGGCGATAAGGTGACGCTTAAGGTGAACGAAGAAAACAGAAGCGATACCTGTAAGAACCACAGCGCCACCCATCTTCTCCAGAAAGCGCTGCGCACTGTGCTGGGGACGCATGTGGAGCAGAAAGGCTCCTTTGTAAACGGGGACGGGCTGCGTTTTGACTTCAGCCATTTTTCCGCCATGACGCCGGAGGAAATTGACAGGGTTGAAAAAATTGTCAACGAGAAGATTGCCGAAGCCGTGTGCGTGGAGACAAAGGTGATGAGCCTTGAAGAAGCGAAAAAGACCGGCGCAATGGCGCTTTTCGGCGAGAAATACGGAGAATCCGTGCGGGTGGTTTCCATGGGAGACTTTTCCACGGAACTGTGCGGCGGTACCCATGTGGGAAATACTTCCTCCATTATGCTGTTTAAAATCACTTCCGAGAGCGGAATCGCGGCAGGCGTCCGCAGAATAGAGGCTTTAACAGGGAAGGGCGTGCTTGCTTACTATGGGAAACTTGAGAAGAACTTATCCGAGTCTGCGGCTCTTGTGAAAGCGCAGCCGGCGGAGCTTCCCGCCAAAATCGAGCATCTGCTGTCCGAGCTGAAAGCGCTCCGAAGCGAAAACGAAGCCTTAAAGAGCAAGGCGGCAAAGGAAGCTTTAGGCGATGTGATGAATCAGGTGACGGAGGTAAAGGGCGTAAAACTTCTGGCAGCCAAAGCGGCAGGGGTGGATATGAACGGCCTTCGTGATTTGGGTGACCAGCTAAAGACAAAGCTCGGCGAGGGCGTGATTTTACTTGTTTCCGATAAGGACGGCAAAGTCAACATGGTCGCCATGGCCACCGAGGAAGCGATGGGCCGGGGCGCTCACGCGGGAAATCTGATTAAAGGCGTTGCCGGCAAAGTCGGCGGCGGCGGCGGCGGAAGGCCGAACATGGCCCAGGCCGGCGGAAAGAACCCGGAAGGGATTGACGATGCCATCGCGGAGGCGTCGAAGGTGCTTGAAGGGCAGATAAAGTAAGAAAAATTACGATTTATTTCCTTAAATTTCAAATAAAGAATTGACGCATAAAAAATTTGTGGTATAATGACAAGTGTGTATTAGGATACACAATAAAAACCCGTATCAGTCGTTGTTACCAGAAGGGGACTGAAGGGAGGGCAGAGTGTAGGATGTCAAATGTAATCGTTAAAGAAAATGAAACTTTAGATAGCGCTTTACGACGCTTCAAAAGAAGTTGTGCAAAAGCTGGTATTCAGCAGGAGATTCGTAAGAGAGAGCATTACGAAAAACCCAGCGTAAGACGCAAAAAGAAGTCTGAAGCAGCAAGAAAACGCAAATACAATTAATGATTATGAGCAAAGTAAAGTCCTTGAATTTCCAAGGACTTTATTGTCTTTATGGGAAGCCTTAGGAAATTCTTAAGAAAGGTCTGATATTATGTGGACGAGGGAGATTTTTGATACAGATGTGTATCATCTGATTTCGGCTTTTATTATCTATAGTATGATAGGATGGCTGGTAGAATCAATCTACATGTCGCTATGTAACAAAAAACTGACCAACCGGGGCTTTGGCCGGGGGCCGTTCTGCCCGATTTACGGATTTGGCGGGGTAATCGGTTATCTGGTGCTGCGTCCCTTAAGCGATAATCTTCTGCAACTTTATATTGCGGGGGCGTTCCTTGCCACTTTGTTTGAGTTCCTTGTGGGAAAGCTGATGCTGAAGCTCTTCGGGGAAGTCTGGTGGGATTATAATGAAAAGCCCTGCAATTATAAAGGAATTATCTGCCTTGAAAGTACGATTGCCTGGGGATTTTACGCGATTATCATTGTCACGTTCCTGCACGAGAGGGTGTTGGGGATGGTGGACAGATACGATATGAGAATGGGAATCTGGGTATGCAGAATTATTTTCTTTCTGGTGACGATGGATTATCTGATAAAGCTGATGCAGATATTCAATATCAGCCTGAAAGAACAGAAAGACAGGTTGATGGACGCTTATGAGGCTTTCAGGGCCAGATGGTATTGAGGCTTTATATGAAACAGCCGCAGGAGAGAAACGATTCGCGTTTGCTCCCGGGGAATTGGAAGTACAGGCATTTTACAATCAAATAAAACATATCCATAGTTATAGAATACATAAGGGAGAGCAATTACGTGAAGAAGTATTTTAAAGTAACCCTGTGCTATGTGATGTGTTTTATTTTTTTGCTGACGATGCCGATAAAGGCCTTTGCGGCGCCTGATTTGGAGGCTCCCTCCTACATACTTATGGAGGCTTCCACGGGACAGATTATCTGCGAGGAAAACGCCGGGGAGCGGCGGAGCCCTGCCAGTATCACGAAAATTATGACATTGATTGTGATTTTCGACCATCTGGGAACGGGCAGAGTGCGGCTGGACAGCGAGGTTATGACCAGCGCTTATGCCAAATCCATGGGAGGTTCCCAGGTGTTTTTGGAGGAGGGCGAGGTTCAGAGCCTTGAAACCATTATTAAATGTATCGCGGTGGCCTCGGGAAATGACGCCAGTGTGGCGGCTGCGGAGTTTATCGCCGGCAGCGAACAGGAATTTGTGAACCTGATGAACAAAAGAGCGGAGGAGCTTGGCCTTACCGACACCCATTTTGAGGATTGCTGCGGGCTGAGCGAGTCTGACAATCACTATACTTCCGCCAGGGACGTGGCGATAATGTCCCGGGAGCTGATTACAAAATATCCCCAGATTCTGGATTACACAAAAATCTGGATGGAGGATATCACCCATGCAACGGCCCAGGGGACCAGCAATTTTACGCTTTCAAGCACCAATAAGCTGCTGAAAATGTACGAGTGGACGACGGGGCTTAAGACCGGTTCCACCAGCAAGGCGCTTTACTGCCTTTCGGCGACTGCCAGCAAGGACAATATTGATTTGATTGCAGTGGTGATGGGGTCTCCCAGCAACAAGATGCGTTTTCAGGACGCCATGACGCTTTTAAATTACGGATACAGTGTCAGCGCGCTCTATGAGGACGCCAATACGGAGCAGCTTCCCTCTGTTCCCGTCAAAGGGGGCGTTGTGGACGAGGCGGCGCTTGTTTACAAGGGGCCTTTCCGCTATCTGGACATTGTGGGGAGCGACCTTGGCAGCATTGAAAAAACCATTTCCCTGCCGGCGCAGATAACGGCTCCCGTAACAAGGGGGGACGCCGTGGGAGAGGCGGTTTATAAGCTGAACGGGGAGAGAATCGGAAGCGTTTCCATTTTGTCGGATGTGACGATTGATAAAGCGGGATATAAGGATTATCTGATGAAGGTGTGGAGGCTTTATTGCGGGCTGTAGGGAAGTATTGGTTTTGGTTTTAAGTTATAATGGACGGTATTATTTGGTTATGATATACTGGAAACAATTTAAATAGTAAGCAAATAAGGACGCAAGTCTGATAAATACGGCTTACGTCCTTATTTGTGCCGGAAAGGGATACATTTTGATAATTATTATTTTACTGGCAGCTATGGCGGTTTTCTTTTTGACCGTGATGGCTGTCGATTGCAATCGTTTTGTGATAAGGAAATACAAATGCAGGGTGGAAAAGCTGAAAAAGGGCTGCAGGATAATTCTGCTGTCCGATTTGCACAATAAGTCTTTCGGGGAAAAAAATGAAAAACTGCTCGAAGCGGTCCGCGGTCTTTCACCGGATATGATTTTAATTGCCGGGGATATGTACACCGCCGAAAAAGACGGCGATACCGAAACGGCGGCGGAGTTTGTGCGCGCCCTTGCGGCGGATTATCCTGTTTATTACGGAAACGGGAACCATGAGCAGAAGACGGCGTTCGACATCGAAAAGTTCGGAGAAATGTACCGGAGGTTTTCGGAAAAAATAGAAAAAGCGTCCGTCCGCCATCTTGTCAATGAAAAGGTGTATCTGCCGGAGTTTAATATGGATATTTACGGCGCCGAAATCGGGTGGGAATATTATGGAAAATTTCAGCGCGGAGGAATGGAGGTTTCTTATCTGGACAGGCTGATAGGAAGACCGGATAAATCAAGGGCAACGGTTTTGATTGCCCATAATCCCAGATATTTTGAGGTGTATGCCGGATGGGGGGCGGACTTTGTGGTGTCCGGCCATGTGCACGGCGGGCTGATGCGCCTTCCGTTTCTCGGAGGCGTGATTTCACCGGCTTTGAAATTGTTCCCGAAGTATGACGGCGGGGAATTTCACGAAGGAAAGTCCACTCTCATTTTGGGACGGGGGCTGGGAACCCATACCCTTCCCATAAGGATTTTCAATCCGGGGGAAGTGGTGGTGATTGACGCGGCGCCGGCCGGAGAGGAAAATGCCTGAGAAGGCGTTAACTATCTGTCCGTTTACGGTAATCGCTTGCGCTTTGTCCGTAATAGCGCTTAAAGGAAGCGGAAAAGTGTTCCACACAGGAGTAACCTGTTTTTTCGGCAATCTGGGTGATAGTTAATTTGGGATTCTGTAAGAGAAGGATGGAGGCAGACATACGGGCCTCCATCTTTTTTTGTAAAAAAGTCCTGCCGTAATGTTCTTTCAGGAGCCGTTCCGTCTGACGGGTGCTCAGCCCGAGGCGAACCGCCAAATCTTCCAGCGTCAGAGTCGTATATTCGTCAAGAAAACATTTTTCGATAGTCAGATATTTATTGTCTATAAGGCCCGGGGATACGGTTCTGTTGTAAATCTCCGGTTTGCATTCATAGTTTCTCAGCAGTTTTATAACAAACTGCTTCAACAGGCTTTCCACATAAACAAAATAACCGGCGTGGCGGTTAGCAAGCTCGGAAAAAAGTTCCCTTAACAGGGAGCTGATATTCTGGGAATCGGTCCCGACCCAGAAGGTGGTCTGCCGAAAATGTTTTACAAGAGCTTTTTCGGCGGAATCGGAGCAGGGAGAACGGCCTTCAATTTTTAAATAGATGCAGTATTCGCAAATGGGTTTGTCGGGGGAGGGAATCTGGGCATGCTCGACGCATGGGCCGGTGACATAGAGGATGCCCGGCAAGATTTCATATTTTCCCCCGTTGATGTAGGCATGACCATGGCCAGAAGTAACATAGTGGATTTCATAACTGTTTTTGCTGTGGTTATGGTTCGGGATGGCATAGTCAATGAGGCCGTGTCCGATATTTGAAATATGAAAGATAAAGCCTCCTAAAGTAAAACTGAAATCAGCGTGTTCTGTATATTTTGGCATGACAACCCCCTTCTGGTCAGTCGGTATTTGAAGCGGCATTTTTGCCAGTATACAATAGAAACGGGTTTACCGCAACAGGATATTCGAGAATGCGACATGAGAAAATGATATGTGTCATACCTGCCACTTCATTTTTTGACAGTACAATTTATAATAAAAATCAGTCCGGACTATTTATCATTTTGAAAACAGGAGGGGTTAGCAAATGATACAGATTGGCAGATTCAGTTTCAAAAAAGAACGGATTGTCCTGACGCTTCTGGCGCTTCCGTTTATCGTGTTTGTCCTTGCTTTCAGCTATGTGCCGTTGTTCGGGTGGATACTGGCTTTTATCAATTATAAGCCGGGGCTGAAAATATGGGATTGTGATTTTTCGGGACTTTACTATTTTAAACTGATTTTTCAGGACTGGTATAAAATGGCTTCCGTGTTAAAAAACACGCTGGCGATGAGCTTTCTGGGGCTTATATGTACGCCTCTGCCGGCTGTGTTTGCCATTTTCCTCTCGGAGCTTCCTTCGGTGCGGTTTAAGAAAGTGGTGCAGACGCTTACCACAATACCCAATTTTATAAGCTGGGTTATTATCTATGCTCTTGCCTACGCCCTGTTTTCCACGGAGGGCGTATTAAATCAGATACTCCTTAACGCCGGGATTATTGAGAAAGCGGGAAATGTTCTTGGCAACAGCAATGTCGTCTGGGGATTTCAGACGGCGCTGAACGTGTGGAAAGGTCTTGGCTGGAACGCCATCATTTATTTCGCGGCCATTGCGGGAATTGACAGCGAGCTGTACGACGCGGCCGGCGTGGACGGGGCGGGACGCTTCCAAAAGATTTTACATATCACGGTTCCGGGGATTTCTTCCACTTTTTTTGTGCTTCTTCTGCTGCAGGTGAGCAATCTTCTGGCGCTTGGCATTGACCAGTATCTGGCCTTTTATAACAGCATGGTGGCGGATAAGATTCTGGTGTTGGATTTGTATGTTTACCGACTGGGGCTGATAACCCAGGATTACTCCTATGCGACGGCGGTTGGGATTTTCAAATCGCTGATTAGCATTATTCTTTTATTCAGCGTCAACGGGCTATCCAAAAAGCTGCGGGGAGAGAGCCTTGTTTAACAGGAGAAAGGAATCTGGAATGGAAAAAAGAAAAAAACGAAGTGACGTGGTATTTTACGGCATTACTTATTCTATTATGATTTTGCTGATGTTTGTCTGCTTTTATCCTTTTTATTATGTATTTATCTATTCAATCAGCGATTCGGCTCTGGCGCAGAAAGGGATAAGCCTGCTTCCCAAAGGGATTACGCTTACCAACTATGTGAAGGTGATGAATCTGGAAGGGATTATGCGGTCCTTTGGGGTGTCGATTTCCAGAACCGTTGCGGGAACGCTCATTACGGTGGTAGCCTGTTCGTTTTTCGCGTATCTTGTCACAAAGGAATTGTACGGCAGAAAGCTGATTTATCGTTTTGTGATTATTACCATGTATTTCAATTCGGGACTGATTCCCTGTTATCTGACGTTAAAGGCTTATCACCTGACTAACACCTTCTGGGTTTATATTATCCCGGGAGCGGTTTCCGCGTATTATGTGGTGCTTTTAAAGACGTTTATAGAGAGCCTTCCCATGTCTTTAGAGGAAAGCGCGAAGCTGGACGGGGCGGGATACATTGTTATTTTCTTCAAAATCATTTTCCCGCTGTCAAAACCGATTCTGGCAACGATTACGGTCTTTTCGGCGGTGGCGCAGTGGAATAACTGGTTTGACAATTATATTTATGTGCAGGACGACAGTCTGAAAACCCTGCAGTTGGTGCTCTATGAATATCTGAATCAGGCGAGTCAGATATCCCAGATGAGTACCTCCACTTTGCAGCATGGTCTGGAGGGGGCAAGCATAACTGCTCAGTCGGTGCGTATGGCGATTACCATGGTGGCGACTCTGCCTGTTTTGTTTGTGTATCCGTTTATGCAGAAGTATTTTGTAAAAGGAATTATGTTAGGGGCTGTCAAGGGATAGGCGCAGAGGGAAAAACCTTTGAAAAAGGGAATTGAGAGAAAGGCGGAAAACCTGAGGAAAATAAAAAAAGGAGGTCATGCGAAAAAGTTCCTCAAGGAATAGCCTTTCGGCAATATAAAGCATGAAAAGAAGATGAAAATGAACGGTTATCTGAAAAAACTGCTGGGAGCGGCGTTAGGCGTCCTGGCAGCGGCGGCCGCGCTGACAGGCTGCGGAGGCGGAACGGATAAGGGGCAGGCTTCGCCGGAGGTAAAGCAGGAAGCAGGCGGTACAAAAGAGGATGGCGGAGGGAATAATCCGGATACGGTGACGCTGAATATTCTTACCTACAAAATATCCAGCAATGTGACGGAATATCCCAATACCCATGTCATCGAAAAGATGGCGGAGCAAACAGGGGTAAAGGTAAATATCATTGAGGCCGATACGGATAAATATAATGTTTATATGGCGGGAGGGGAAGGATTTGATTTGATTCTTGCGCCCACAACCTACTTTGACCAGTTGATTCAGGGCCAGGTGGTAAGGCCGCTGGACGATATGCTGGAGGCGCATGGAAAAGACATTACGGCCAATATTTCCAGTACGGTGGCTTTCAGCCGGGATAACTGGAGCAGCGGGACGGGTTCGCTTTATTTCCTGCCCTGTCAGATTGGGGTGGATTCCCAGGGAGCGGTCCAGAGTATGGGACCGCTGACAAGATGGGATTATTACGCGGAGATGGGATACCCGGAAACGGCTGATTTGGACGAATGGCTGGATATGCTGGAAAAAATGCAGAAAGCTCACCCGGAAACGGAAGAAGGGCTTCCGGTTTATGGCGTGTCCATGTTTTCGGACTGGGGCACATGGTGCTATAAGTTTCCGCTTGCCTGTTATTATGGCTATAATGAGCTGAGCGGTTCAGCCACCGGCTTATATAAACCGGCCACCATGGAATACAGCAATCTTCTGGAAAAAGAGGGATTATTCTGGGCAAGCGTTGATTACTATTTTAAGGCGAACCAGAAAGGGATTCTTGACCCGGACGCCTTTGTCACCAACTATGATGATTATACGGCGAAAGGAAGCAACGGACAATATCTTACGGGACCGGCCGCTTTTGCCATGGGTAATTTTAACAGTAATCACAGCGGTGAAGCCGTCGGTTATGAAGTGATTCCCACGTCCTGGGCCAACCAGTGGGGCGGAACGGATTATACGGCGGGCTGGATTGACAAATGCTTTGGTATCAGCTCAAAGTGCCCATATCCCGAGAAAGCAATGGCGTTTTTGAATTACATTTATTCCTATGACGGGTGCCGGCAGCTTTACAGCGGCGTAGAAGGCGTGGATTACACTCTTGAGGGAGACGTTCCCGTCCTGACAAAGGAAAGCGTGGCGCTGTATCTGGAAAGAGGCGACGCATGGAAAGAGAGCGGGCTCGGATTTGACAGAAATATTGTGGGACTGGGCAATTATATGACGCATCCTGTTGACGGAAAAACGCTGGATTTGTTTGTGGACGCGTCCGTCTATGAGAATCTGCTGACCGTATGCCAGAAGGATTTTTCCGCCCATTACGGGGTGAAGTATCCGGATGAAATCTTCCGGCAGTACAGGGAAAAGTACGGCGTTTCGGACCAGAGCGGAACAGACGCGTTTGCCGTTGCGCTGGTGCCGGCGGCGTCCGACGATATTTCCCGTATTGAGGCCAGCCTGACGGAATATGCCCTTTCCCAGGCATCCAGGATTATTCTGGCTTCGAACCAGGCGGAATATGAACAGCTGAAAGCAGACACGATAAAAGAATTTGACAGGATAGGATTACAGAAAGTAATCGACTGGTACGACGCGGAATGGAATAAGGCAAAGGAAAAGGCGGCCGCCTATTAAAGGCGGTCTCCTAATCACAGAAATGAGGAAAAGGAGCATTGTTATAAATATGAAAGCATTTTTGAAGGAAGCGGCGGCGGTGAAGCCGGACGAAAGACAGCTTAAGTGGTATGATATGAAGTATTATGCTTTCATCCATTTTGGACCAAATACATTCACCGACAGAGAGTGGGGGAGGGGAGACGAGCCTGAAGAAATCTTTAATCCCCAAAAACTCGACTGTAATCAGTGGGCGGAAACGATTAAGCGCGCCGGTATGACTGGAATGGTTCTTACGGCAAAGCATCACGACGGATTTTGTCTGTGGCCCTCTAAATACACAAATCACAGCGTAAAAAACTCTCCGGTTAAAAGAGATATTGTCAGGGAAGCCTCCGAGGCATGTAAAAGAGCGGGCATTAAATTCGGGATTTATCTTTCTCCGTGGGACAGGAACAGTCCTCTTTACGGCACGGAGGCGTATAACGATTATTTCTGCAATCAGCTCACAGAGCTTCTGACAGAGTACGGCGATATTTTTTATGTCTGGTTCGACAATGCCTGCGGCGAGGACCCAAATGGAAAAAAGCAGGTTTACGATTTTCCCAGATACATTGAACTGATTAGGAAATATCAGCCGGGGGCCGCTATTTTTAATGATTTCGGGCCAGATGTGCGCTGGTGCGGCAATGAAGCGGGAAATGTCAGATACGCGGAGTGGGCGGTGGTTCCTTCCGAGCTGTGTCACTTCAGCGTGGTTCAGACGGGAGCCGGGCCGATGGCAGAGGAGGGAAATCTTTCTTTCCTTTATAATACCTGTCAGAATCTGGGGACGCTGGACAATATCATGTATTCAAAGGGACTGACCTTTACGCCGGCGGAGATTAATATGTCAATCAGGCCCGGGTGGTTCTGGCACGAAGAGGAAGAGCCCCACAGCCTGGACAGACTGTTTGGTACCTTTGTTGCGTCTGTGGGCGCAAACTGTTGCTTCCACTTAAACTTACCGCCCAACCGGGACGGGCTGATTGACGGGCGGGACGTAAAAAGGCTTGAGGAATTAAGGCAGCTTCTGGAGAGGGAATTTGGGCGAAAAAAAACGGTTACGGTCAGGAAACTGGAGGGTTTTGGCGCCACTTTACCCAGATATGAAATCCTCTTTGATTCTCCCGTAAATGATTTCAAATATATTGTCCTGAAAGAGGATATTGCCAGAGGCCAGCGTGTGGAAAGCTTTCAGATTGAGGCGGAATCGGATAACGGAAGTTGGTTTCCTTTTTATCAGGGAACGACGATTGGCAACCGCAAAATCTGCCAGTTGGCAGACCCTTTTAAGGGGCAGAACCCGCTGACGAGGAATATTGAATATTATGCGGAACGTTTATTTGTCCAGATAACCTCCGCGCGTGACGAGGTGTTTTTGAAAAGTATAGAGGTGTATTGAAAATGTTCCGGGCGGCCGCCCGGAGCATTTGCTTTTTCGGAAAAGAATTTCCTGTGGGATATTTCCTGTGTTGACTGGAATTTTTATACATGATAAAATCATTTCTGCGGCTGAAGCCGCCTGTGCGCGTAATGCGGGCACAACGGAACTGTCGAAAAACAGCATGGAAACGGAGAAAATGATGAATCCAAAATTATTTGACCATACAATATTAAAGGCGGAAGCCACCAGGGAAGCGGTTAAGAAGATTTGCGACGAAGCGAAAGCGTACGGCTTTATGTCCGTCTGCGTCAACGGCTATTATACTGCCTACGCGGCAAAGGAGCTTGAAGGGACGGAGGTTAAGGTCTGCACGGTAGTGGGATTTCCCTTAGGGCAGATGGCGACGGAAGCAAAGGCGGCGGAGACTGCCATTGCCGTAAGAGACGGGGCGTCGGAGATAGATATGGTGATTAACGTAGGCGCCTTGAAGGACGGACTGTATGACGTGGTGCGGGAGGATATCCTTGGGGTGAAAAAAGCCTGCGGCGGCGCTCTTTTAAAGGTGATTATTGAAACCTGTCTTCTGACGGAGGAAGAAAAGGTAAAAGCCTGCCAGCTTGCTAAGGAAGCGGGGGCCGATTTCGTAAAGACTTCCACGGGATTTTCCACTGGCGGGGCAAAGGCCGGGGACGTGGCGCTGATGCGGAAAACCGTGGGAAGTAAGATGGGAGTGAAAGCTTCCGGCGGCATCCGGGATAAGGAAACGGCCATGGCAATGACGGAGGCCGGGGCAGACAGATTAGGGACAAGCCAGACGGTGGCGATTTGCGGATAGAGAGAGACGGAAAATGGCGATATCGGTAAAGCTGCAGGCTTTTGAAGGCCCTTTAGACCTTCTATTGCATCTGATAGAGAAAAACAAGGTGGACATTTATGACATTCCGATTGTGGAGATAACCGCCCAGTATCTGGAATACATAAAGGCCATGGAAACGGAAGACATGAACGTGATGAGCGAGTTCCTCGTCATGGCGGCCACGCTTCTGGAAATCAAGTGCAAAATGCTCCTTCCAAGGGAAATTAACGAGGAAGGGGAGGAGGAAGACCCCAGGGCGGAGCTGGTTCAAAAGCTGCTGGAATATAAAATGTATAAATATATGTCCTATGAGCTCAAGGACAGGCAGATGGACGCTGCGCTTACTTTGTTTAAGGAAAGGACCCTTCCGAAAGAGGTGGAGGATTACAATCCGCCCGTGGATATGGAGACGCTGATTGGGGACGCCAATCTGGCAAAGCTTCAGGAGCTGTTTAAAATGGTGATGAAGCGGCAGGAGGATAAAATCGACCCCGTAAGGAGCAGGTTCGGGCAGATTGAAAAGGACGAGGTGGATATGGATATCAAGACCTCCTACGTGGAGAACTATATCCTTTCCCACAAAACTTTCAGCTTCAGGGAGCTTCTGGAAAAACAAAAAAGCAAAATGGAAATCATCGTTACTTTTCTTGTGATACTTGAGCTGATGAAAGTGGGGAAAATTTCCATTGTGCAGGAAGATATTTTTGAGGACATTATGATTACGTCAAACGAATAACAGGGGGATGGATAAGTTGGACAGGCTTAGAGAAAAGGCAATTCTGGAAGCGATTCTTTTTACGATGGGAGAGTCGGTGGAGACAGAGCGGCTTGCGTCCGTGATTGAAAAGGACGAAAAGTATACGGGAGAGCTGCTTGCGGAACTGAAAGCGGACTATGAGGGGCGGGAGTGCGGCGTCACGCTTATGGAGCTTGAAAACTCCTGGCAGATGTGCACGAAGGCGGAAATGTACGAGTACCTGATTAAAATCGCAAAAACGCCCCGGAAGTATGTGCTTACGGATACCCTTCTGGAAACCTTATCCATCGTTGCCTACAAGCAGCCCGTCACCCGGGCGGAGATAGAGAAAATCCGGGGAGTGAGCTGCGACCACGCGGTGAACAGGCTGATAGAATTTGGACTTATCACGGAAGTGGGCCGTATGGATGCGCCCGGCCGGTCGCTTCTTTTCGGCACCACGGAGGAATTTCTCCGTTCCTTTGGGGTGAAATCCCTGGAGGAACTTCCCAAGCTTTCCTCGGTGCAGATGGAAGAATTTAAAATCCAGGCCGAGCAGGAGGCCAGCGTCCAACTGGATATTTAGCTTACGCTGCGGGGCCGGCCGTATCCGGTAAAAGCTTACAGGCTGTATCTTGACAGAATCTGGGAAAGGCACCAGGAAAAATCAATGGCGGGGGCATCCTCTGTTGTGACGACGGTTTCTATTTTATAGATATCTTCATTCACCAGATATTTGATGCTGCCGATTTCGGTTCCGGCGGTAACGGGAGCGGTGAGCTGTTCCTCAATCTGAAAGTCAACCCGGATTTTTTCGCTGCTTTTGAGAAGGACGCCAATTTCCCCGATGCCGGGCTGGTTGTCATCCGCGGTTCTGTCTATTTTCACTTCGGCGTAAGCGGTCTCGCCAAGACCTTTTGTCTGCCCGTTTAAAACAGCCACGGGCTTTAAGCGGCTCTCGTCAAAGGCGGCCTCCGAGAGGGTGTGGTACTCAAAGTTTTCAAGACCATAATTCATAAGCGCTCTGGTATCGCTCCATTTGTAGGTTTTGTTGTTGGGCCAGCCGCAGGCCAAAAGAGCCACAACAAAGGTTCTCTTATCCCGGCGCAGAGACCCCACATAGCAGTAACCGGCATTTCCCGTAAAGCCTGTTTTCCCGGAAAGGGCGCCCTCCATCATGGAAAGAAAGGCGTTGTGGTTATTACAGGAAAAAGAGCGGCCGCTGGCGGTGTAGTTCCCGTCCTTTTCCTTATAACTGCCAAAGGAATAGGAGGAGGTGCGGGTGATATCCAGAAATTCCTCCTTTTTCGGGGAGTCCATAATGCAGTAGGACATGATTCTGGCAAGGTCCGAGGCGGTGGTGGAATGGGTTTTAACCGTACCGTCGCTGCCTGTGGCGGTGGCGTCAAGCCCGTTTGGCGTGATAAAATAAGTATCAAAA